>MDTA01137042.1_pt1 | contig 14151 bp, 9 predicted proteins | sample 811151 | NCBI WGS metagenome assembly MDTA01 (sample SAMN05326648, study PRJNA326480) | marine metagenome | isolation source: seawater | place: Indian Ocean: South | collected 2010 | reverse complement strand
GGCCCCATTAGTGGGGGTCGCAAAACTAGAAATCGTCTGGCCGCTTGCATCCTCATTAACAGCAGAAGGCGTCTGAAAACTAGCCGTCGGCTCATCGTTTTTAGAGGTAATCGTGATTGATCTCGTTACTTCCCCTTGACTGAATGCAGTAGTGCCTCCCGTAGAGCTGGCATCCGCCGTTCCCCCAGCAGCACCCTCCGTCTTATCCCAAGCTCTATAGGTCAGAGACGAAGAGCCAAAATAATCCGTATCTGGAACAAATCTTATGTAGTGTTGAGAATTATCCCCATCAAGGAGCCTCGCTGAGGAGGAAGATACTCCTCCAAAAGCCGTCCAACTGCTGCGATTGTTTGTCGAATACTGCCAAGTGCCATTTGCGTCATCCACACTGGTTACTGCTATACCACGCACCCCATCTTCTAAGTAATTCTCCTCATCACTTACTGAGTCTTGATTTGAAAAACTTGAAACAGTGTTACCTGTACTATTTGTATTATCTTCACTGATGGTAGTGAAATTATTTTCATGGGTGAAACTATTTCCACTCCCAGTCAGAATTGAAGTTCCACTCGTAAGCAATACAGGCGCATCATTTACATTATCAAGTGAGACTGTCGCAACCGCGGTCTCTGAACTGTAAGGAGATGTATTATCGCCGTTGACAGTCAAAGGGATTAAATTTGTAAGATCTTTTGTCCTGCCTGTTGACCCACTATCGGATTTATCCCAGGCTCGAAAGGTTACAGTAGCATTCCCTGACTCAGCACCACTGGCTCTGACATAACGCAAGGAATGTGTCGCCTCTAACAATAATGCATTACTCCCCGAAACTGCAGGAAAATCAACCCAGCCACCACCACCATTTAAATTATACTGCCATGCCCCTCCCTGCGTTGTTTGGCCAATAATGGCTACGTGCTCAGATAATGAAGTACTGTCTTCATCTGTAAAATGCCTAGTTTCTGTGCTATAACCTACCACCATAGTTGCAACCTTGGAGCCGTCCGTATGATCATTAATATGTGCTGATTTCCCCGCAAGAATCACGGGTGCGTCATTAGCGGCATTCACAGTAAATACAAAAGTCCTTACCGCCTCTTCGTCACCTCCATAGGATGTGCCACCTCCATCATTAACTCTAACTGTAACATTTGCTGTTCCATTCTTATTTGATGCCAGGTCCCAGCTCAAAACTCCTGCAGACGAAATCGCTGGCTGTGAAGCAAATAACGAATTGTTATTATTGGATAGAGTATAGGTGAAAGTTTGGCTCGACTCCCCAGAAGTGGCTCCACTGGTCGCTGTAGCGAACCCTGAAGTAGAGGAGCTCCCTGAATCCTCGGCAACAACCGGTCCAGACAGCAATGTTAGCCCGGGCTCGTCATTGACAGCTCTAACCGTAATTGTGAATGTTTTAGTCCTGCTGTCTGAGCCGCCGTTCGCCGTCCCACCGCTATCCTGAACAACTACCGATACGGTTGCAGTCCCCGAGAGATCCGTAGCGGTTTCAAAAGTTAGAGTCCCATTAGAGGAAATAGCGGGCTGAGCGGAAAACAAAGCGTTATTATTATTGGTTACCGCGTAAGAAAAAGTCTGCCCTGACTCCAATTGACTGGCGCCATTAATGCCTGTAGCAAAGTTAGCAACTGTTTGCGCACCTGCATCTTCGTTCACCGTTCGATTTGCAATTGTCACGTCGGGCTGATCGTTCACCGCAGTTACATTAATAGTTTTTGTTATTAACCCTAAACTGAAAGCGGAACTTCCACCGTTGGTGCTGGTGTCTACTACCTGCCCTACAGAGCCTGTTGACTTGTCCCAGGCTCTATAAGTGATCGAAGATGTTCCGTTATAATCAGTCCCCGGCACAAATCGAATTTTATGATTGGCATCTGCCCCATCAAGTAAAAGAGAATTTGTTGAATTTACGGTAGCAAAATTTGACCAGTTACCGCCGCCGTCCAGAGAGTACTGCCAACTACTTCCGCCACTGGTATCAACAGATGTGATCGCCACACCGGCAACTCCACCCGCCGCATCACTATTCAAAAACGTCGAGACCTGCTCTCCTGCGCTATTTGTGTTATCCTCAACGATGGTCGAAAAATTGTCAGTGCCAAAAGCATTTCCGCCTCCGCCTGTCAAAATAGACGAACCTCCTGTTGATAAAACTGGAGCCGCCAAGGTACCTTGAAAATGTGAAGCAGCACGGAAATCTGTCTCAATAGGATCTCTATGATACTCCAGGTGCCAATCTCCCCCTAGACTTTTATTCCCGGTAATATCATCTGAAGCGGCTACGTCGGCACGTGTCATTTCAGAAATTATATCGACGAAATACTCTCCTTCCCTATTTGAAGCTAAATTGCACCCATAAAGCAAAATGTCCCCGGTCTCGCTCATCTTAGAACCAATGCTTGTTAAGTGCTCTTTGCTCTCAAAAATATTACTCCGATCATAAAAATTTGAACCAATCTGAAGTCGCCCTACTCCTCCGTGGCTAAAAACGTGCAACGCATCAATATTATTATAATCTGATATTAAGAGGGCTATATCACCAAGCGAGGCTCCTCGCTGAAGGGTCAAAACATCAGCATCATTGCCCACCGAAGTTAGAATGTCTCGATAGTTTGTTATTGACGTATCAACAACCACCACCTCATTTCGTTTGATTTTTTCTTTATCTGCCAGCTTTTCATCATCATCAATAAAAGCTAAGCCTAAATCATCATTGGAGAGCGGGGCGCTAGCAATGTCACTTGCCATCGCTCCATCAAACATGATACGCGGTTCCAGCGATAACATTATTGGTTTTTTTGACACGTTCATCTTCTTTTACTTGGTTTCTACCAGTACATATTCTCGATAGAAGGAATCGCAGCGCTGTTTTCTATTCTAGAGGGTGCAGTATAACTGCTTTTTTAAAAGATCTGCAAATTCTATTTTAAGAAAGGATTAAATACTTATTTTTCAATCTCTCTCACTACTCTAAAACCAAAAACATTTGAACGATTAGCACCTCCGCTTGCGAAACGGAAAGATGTCTCTACGCCTGCCGCAATTACATCCCAAGCCCCGCCACGTAAGACCCGGCTGCACCCAAAGTCTCCGGTTACTGGACTGGGATACTCCTTGTGATTTTTATAGGCATTTTGCTGGTAACAGTCTTGTGTCCATTCCCACAAATTCCCGGCTGTATCGTAAAGCCCAAATGAATTTGGAGAGAATGTGCCAACGGGCGCTACTATCTTTCCATCAAATAAACTCCCACATTCCTGACAAACAGCCTTATTAATACCCAAATCTTCTCCCCACCAATATTTTGAATTTGACCCGGCCTTTGCCGCATATTCCCACTCAGCCTCTGATGGAAGCCGATATTTTTTTCCTGTCAGCCTCGATAGCCACTCAGTATATTCTATGGAATCATTCCAACTAATGTTAGTCACTGGATTTCTAGTTAGCCCCCATTCTTTGGTTTCCGGAATATATGAGGAGCACTCTCCAAGGGCGGCACATTTGTTCCACTCCTCAACCGTAACCTCAAATCGCCCCATTGCAAATGCATCAGGAATAAAGACCTCTATGTTTATATTATCAGGGCCCACCTTTGAATTTTTTTTGCCAAAGATAAAACCTCCCGCTGGAATGACCACCAACTCTGGACATTTCACACAATCGGCAAATACATCACCAGGCACTAGACCAACAATGTCTTTAAAATCAGCGTTTTGTTGCTTTTTTTTAGACATAGCATCAGGCGGAAAGGAGCTTAGATTTTTGTTTGAGATTTGGTTTTTGTTCTTGGGAATAGTATTTTTAGCATGATTACTCATAATACTTTTTTTAACTGTATTTTCTATATTTTGAACAATAAACGAGTTATTCCCGGGATTAATTTGAATACTCCAAGAGTCTTTTATTCCTAGGCTATCAAGTGCATTTATTAGTGCGAGCCTCTCGCTCTGATTAACGGGCCCTATCGCAACACGGAAATATTCCGTGCCCCTTACTTCAGCCAAAAGAATGCGGGCCCGAAAGTGATAGTACTTCGCATTTAGTTTTTTTGCTCTTGCAAAACTACGAAAGCTTCCAATTACAAGATAAAGACCAGAGGAAGCTCTGCCATAAGCTTTATCTTGTCCCCGCACCATATTTTTCATATCTGTGTTTTTCGAAAAAGATTTATGCGGCAAGATACAACCGATCACAACCAGCAATATCCATCCTAATTTAGCTATATTTTCCGGAAATACTGACATCCTCAAATTCTTTAATACTCATTTAAAATTTAGCCTGTTAGAACCTACACAATTCTTCTGTATCCATTGTCAAAATTATTAAGTCACTTAATATAGATTAATCTCATCGGCTACGTCTGCAAGTGTAATAAAGAATTTATTCAGACTCAATTGAGCTGATGGGATAACTTAGTGCGACTCTCTAAATTACCCCAGAGAATGTCCCCTTTGTTATTAAAGCCCCAACAGTGCAATAATTTCTTAATGCCTAAGGTCTCCCAGCTAAATGTTTGGGAGGTCTATCCCCATTTCGACACCACGAACCGGCATTGCTGAGAAGCACTGCCGAGAAGGTTATGAAAACTTGATACTTTAAAGTTTTATTATCATACCGTCCGCAAGAGAATATTTGCATGCACGGATTGCCGGAATTGCCCCCGTCAGAAGACCCGCGATGAAAATACATACAAGTATAACAATATCACCCCGCCCTAAGAACTTAATCGCTAAAAACAAACCTAACTCATTTTGTATCATCGGCTGAGCTATTAGTAAGCAAGAGTATAACATCAAAATCCCAACAGTTACTCCAATTAGAGTCAATAAGCCGGCTTCAAATATAAGTAAAAAAAAGATATGGGTCACACGAGCACCAACAGAACGTAGAATTGCCATTTCCCGACGACGTTCGTTTAACGACGAGAATAACATGGCAATCATAACTAGTAGACTGACCCCAATTACCAAAGTTGAAATCATTGAGAGCCCCCTTTCAGCTGTGCTCATTAAACTCCATAGCTCCTGCAAAGCAACCCCCGGTAAAACTGCAAGCAGAGGCTCTTTTCGGTATTGGTTTATCATTCGTTGCACTTTAAAAATTTTAAACTTTGACTTAAGCCCGACAAGAAAAGCTGTTATTGATTTTGGACGTAACTCTAGTTCTCTTACTTCATCTTGGCTGACTGATAACCCGGGAATTGGCGCTCCGCCTCGCCAGTCGATATGAATTGCCTCCATACCGCCAAGGCTAATATGAACAGTTCGATCTAATGGTGTGCCTGTCTTGGCCAAAACACCAGAAACTCGAAAGGGCTTATCCGAATGGTCAAAACCGCTAATTCTGCCTATACCATGGGATAATATAATCTTTTGATTAAGCTTATAGCCTAATTCTTCAGCTACATCAGCCCCAAGAACGGCATCAAACATATCATTAAATTGACCCCCAACCTTGAATTTGAGCACATTTTTCTGCCCGTAACGATAAAACTTAAAGTAGTTACTGTTCGTTCCTAGAACACGAAAGCCCCTGTGGGAATCACCTAAAGAGATTGGAATTGTCCACGCAACCTCTTTTAACTGGGAAATCACTTGAAAACTCTTCCAAGATACGTTGCTTGTGGCGTTACCTATTCGAAAAACAGAATATAGTAATAACTGAATACTCCCACTTCTAGCGCCTACCACTAAATCTGTTCCCGATATAGTATTGGAAAAGCTCTCCTTAACCTCAGTTCTGACTTTTTCCACTCCCAGAAACAAGAAAACACTGAGAGCGATTGCTAAAATCGTAAGCCCAGCCGTCAACCGCCGATTTTTCAGACTATCAACCGAGAGGAATAACAGCGTCAAAGACATCTTATTTACCTAAGCTATCAAATTAATGTCATTAAGGGAAATGGCTCTGTCAAAATATGCGGACAGACTTTTATCGTGGCTTACAAAAACCAGAGTAGCGCCGGTATTCTTCACCTCATTAAAAAGTAGCTCAAGAAATGAATCCCTAGCATCATAGTCCAGTGCTGATGTAGGTTCATCGGCAATAATGATATCTGGGCGCCCCAATAGGGCTCTCGCAACCGCCACTCGCTGTTGCTCCCCCGCACTTAAATAATTTACAGGCCGCTCCCCCAGCTCCTTGGCGTCCAGGCCCATCTGCCACAGTATTCTCCTTGCTTCCCGCTCAACGCTACCACTCTTCTCAATTGCCCTCGCACGACGAGCAGCTGAAAAACTGCAGGGTAGAGTAACGTTCCTTAAAATGGACAAAAATGGAACCAGATTAAACATCTGGAATAAGATGCCCAAATGATCGGCGCGAAATGTGTCCCTATCTTTGGAGCTCATGGACACAATATTTTTTGTATTTAAAAAAATATCACCACTTTCCGGCGCTATCATTCCGCCCAGTAAACTTAAAAACGTCGATTTTCCGCTCCCACTAGGTCCAGTAAGAAATAGGTGTTCCCCTTTTCCCACCGACAATTTAGGTACATTAATGACCAAAGGGTGGTCTGACCGCCACCGAAATTTTATTTCTGAAATCTGTATCATTCAATTCGTCACTTGAGAATGATATTCCGCGCGGTTGGAGTTAGGGTTGTTGATCCTTGGCCATTGGGGCCAACAAACTGAACACGTAATTTCTGTGTCGATGGGAAAAGTCTAAAAAATTCAACAGAAACAGATTTCAATTCACTGGTGTCCTTGCAGTCGAAGTGGTAGTTAGCCACAAATTCCGAGTGTTCGGCATCCTCATGGTTTTCAACCTTTTTAGAATGCTCGTGCTTGTGCTTATTTTTGCCCTCATGCTCGTCACCGTGTTTTTGATATTTTTTTGAGTGCCCATGACTATGTTTACCCTCCTCCCCATGATTATCTCTCTCCTGAACGCCTGCGTGGCCATCTAAAAGAGATGACACAATTTCCGCATTTTCTAAATTACACCCGGCTTGTTTTTGGAAGATAAATATTTCTTCACCACTCTTGAGCTTCAAAACGCCGTCTTTGAGGAGTTGTTTTTGATTTTTTGAAACTGGCTTACTCTCAAAGCCCACGATATCCTCTGCGGGGACTTCAAGTTCGATTCCAACCTCACCAGAGTCAACAACTAAATTTATAATACCTACACCATGTTCATGGGACTCCAGATTTTTTTCAGCGGCTAGAGCTGCCTTAAGGTCCCCTCCCAAAAAAATAAACCCAAATAATGCGACTTTTGAGATGAGAGTTTTTACCTTTTTCATGTTCCTTCTCCCTTTTCGATAGGCGTTAGTCTGTATAATTCTCTACAGAGGCTTCTTGGATTGTATAAGCGGACTCAACTGATCCCTCTCCATCCGAGTACTGAATTGAGCTTTCACCATACTCAAGTTTCATCCTTCCAGTAACCCAAACTGGCTCAAAAAGTTTTTTGGCGTAGTATGGTTCGCTCACCTTTACAAACACCATCTGGTTAGCTGGAGGAACTGGGGTGTGAATGCACGCGCCAACTGTTGGTACAAGAAAAAATTCCTCTAATGCTGCAGTAGAACTCTCAAGAGGCAGGGCATATCCGGGAATTCGAACCAACTTAGTGTTTAAATCCTGTACCACCGACTTATTTAGACGCTCTACTTTGTCAAGAAATGCATCAAATTTGGCAACTAAAAATTCAATATCTATGTTTCTGGATTTTAATTTATGCTCTAATTCTAGGGCATACTCATAGTCTGGATCTACCTCAGTTATTTGCCCCATTCTAAATTGAAACCGCGCAATAGCTATGTATTCAAGATTTAGCCTGAGGCCTAAATCAAGGTTTTGGAGGGGGTTTTCGAGAAGCTGATGGTTAGGGACCAAATCCTGCCAGGTAAGTATTTTGACCTTTTCAGCCGATAACGACGGGATTAAAAAAAAGAAAAGGAAAAAAACCTGCAGAATTAAAAAAAAGTGTTTTCTAGTCACTGAAACGCCCTTTTTGGCTCCAAAATCTCGACGCTTCCACACTTGCTTTTGGTACACTTGGCTATCAAGCAATGTATTTAATGAAAGTACACATACTAACTATAATTTCAATATTTTTTTCGCAACATAATGTTATATAATAACACCGTACTGTGTAAACTTATTTCGAGACAGCCATGGGTTGTTTTTATTGAACTTAATATAAAAAGACCTAATTTTTGGCAATAAGCTATTTGATGTAATTTTACATAATAACACGATTAAACTTAAATTATTAGTGGCCAAAAATCTAATCCCCTTTACCTAAATCAAACTCTAAAGACACGTCCCCCTGAAAAGGCTGGACCTTTGAATTCGAAATGGAGTATCTGGCAGCCGCCACCATAACCAAAATTTTTTTGAAAAGCCTAAAGGCTAAAATTCAGAAATTCAGTTGCGAAATTTTTCATGACAGGACTCACAAACCATTCTGGCTTCTTCAAAAGCTTGAGCTAGTTTATCCAAATCACTTCCTTTCGATGCGGAAACCATTTTGTTTGCAGTTAACTGCTTATTCTGAACTATTCTCTGGAATAAGTCCGTCTTCTCCCAAATTGCATCACTGGCTGCAGATAAATTAGTGACAGAAGCGCCTGACCCGGCCGGGAAAAAGGATAACAAATTTTCAGCCCAAAGACTTATCTTAGAAGCCTCTTGTCCCGCTTTTTGAAAGTTGGCCGAGGAGATGCTTTGTTTTATTTGAGCCATTGCTTCATCGGCATTACGCATCCCTACAACTCGCAAAGAAATAATGTCTTCTGTCGCTAAAGTTGTAAAGTTGATTACAAACAGATTACTACAAAGTAATACCAATGAAATAAAAAATGTCTTCAATCCTTGGGTCACATTCCTACTATATCAGGCTAAGCTGAATAGTTGAGCTTTACGCCTTTTGATTTCGCTTTTATTTTGCGGCTGTACTAATTAGACTTACTTAAATCTAAGCTTCATTCTCTTGAAAGCAAATCTTTTTATGTGTAACAGTAAGGATTTCGAAAGGGCCGCCGAGTTAATTTGGGAGTGTTGGTTGAATGGAACTTTTTTAGACCAACTGCCCATTAAATTACGCCCAAAGACCCGCGCCGAAGGTTATAAAATACAATCGTATCTAGAAAAATTTAGTGGCCGACCTTTATTTGGCTGGAAAATAGCTGCTACTAGTTTATCTGGGCAAAATCACATTGGCGTATCAGGCCCACTTGCAGGACGAATTTTTAAAGAACGTGTTTTTTCACCAGATACTACGCTGAAATTTGGGGCTAACAAAATGGCCGTTGCCGAGCCAGAATTTGCCTTTAAGATTGGTAAGTCTCTAAGCCCTAAGCTGACCCCATACAGGGAATCTGAAGTTCTTGCCTTAATCGACTCACTTCACCCAGCCATCGAACTCCCAAATTCGCGGTTCAATAATTTTGCTGTTGTTGGCGAGGAACAGTTAATTGCAGATAACGCGTGTGCTCATGAATTTGTGATAGGGCCTCCAATGGGGGACTCGTGGAGGGACCTAAACCTCGCAAAACATAAAGTGACTATTTCTACGTTAAATGGGGGGGTCAGTGAAGGGGCCGGAAGTAACGTCATGGATGGCCCAATTTTAGCTTTGACTTGGCTGGTAAATGAGCTGTCCAGGCATAACTTGACATTGATGGCAGGTAGCATTATCGCAACCGGGACCTGTGCACCACCGCTGCCAATTAAGCCTGGAGACAATATCACTGCCGACTATGGAAACCTTGGCTCAATGCAGGTAAATTTGGCTTATAACAATTTATAGCTTCTTCAAATACGCGCACCTGCTATGCATACAGCGCCTGATAAAATTAACCCTTAAATATATCATTGCTCTGCAAAAACACCCAGAAAACTAAAATCTTTGGATTATTAAACCGCAATGCCAAGGTCCATCCGGAGGGTAAAAAACATTCGCCCTAGCCCAACACCTTGATTCTTATATTTTAGACCAATTTAATCTCTGAAAATTGGAGTTGTGTTATCTAGTTTTAGGTAAACCCTATTTATGGTACCTCGAATAAAGACGCACCATTTGCAGATTTAGGGAGTTAATTATTTCATTTCTCTTTGACTTGCGACTTCACGACACCGTGTTAAAATATTAAGAGCGCTTCAGTTGCGGCGCGCTGTTTTAGTGTGCTTGAAAGAAAATTTAAAACAATTATGGAACGAAGACTTAGCACGGTACTTGCCCTTGACGTTGTTGGCTATAGTAAATTGATGGCCGATGATGAGGTGAGCACCTTAGAAAATTTAAAAAAAAGAAGGAACTTCATAGACTCTGCAATAAGAGAACATGGAGGTAGAATTTTTAACACTGCTGGAGACAGTGTTTTGGCTGAGTTTGCGAGCCCTGTTAGAGCTGTAGAGTGCTCCGTTCAGATACAAAATAAGTCACATGCATATAATAATTCTGCTGATGATAACGATAAAATGAGGTTTAGAATCGGTATCAATGTGGGAGATGTGATGATCTCCGAGGACAATCTGTTCGGCGACGCAGTAAACATTGCTGCAAGATTAGAAGCGCAGGCTATTACCGATGGTATTTGTATTTCCCAAAGCACCTTTGATTTGGTTAATTTAAAGGTAAAGGTGTCCTATGAGGATGCAGGTGAGCTAGAACTTAAAAATATAGGAAGACCGATTAAGGCCTACAATGTTCTTAAATGTAAAGGTGCGATAAGAGGGGTAACAAGCGCCCTAGACTCCCCAGTAACAAAAATTACCGAGGTAAAACCTGGTTCTGTAGCCGTAATGTTATTCAAAAACTTGAGTAACGACGATGAGCAAGAATATTTTTGTGAGGGTTTTTCAGAGGACTTAATTTCTGCCTTATCCCGATATAAAAAATTATTTGTGATATCGAGTAATGCAAGCTTTTCCTATTCTTCTAAAGATAGAACACCCTCAGAAATTGGCAAGGAATTGGGCGTAAAATATCTGCTTGAAGGGAAAGTCAGAAAATTGGGACCAAAAATCCGGGTTGTCGCGTCTCTTTTATCAGCTGAAAATGGTAACACAATTTGGTCCAATAATTTTGACACAAATTTAGAGGAAATATTTGATATTCAAGATGAACTAGTTCAAACAATTGTATCAACAATCGTTGGAAACGTAGAACGAGACCAAGTTAAAAAGTTATCCAATGCTAAACCTGAAGATATGAGGGCATATGACCTTGTTTTGCAAGGGCTCGAATTTCACAGAAAAAGTTCGGTCTCCGCTGAACACAATAAAAAAGCCTTAAGCTTATTCACAAAAGCGACAGAGATTGATCCCACCTACGCACGGGCGCACGCTTGGCGGACCTGTTCAATGGCAAATAATGCAGAATGGTCCCCTGATGAAGCGCCAGATGACTGGTTTAATCAAGCATACCAATCTCTCAATAAGGCTATGGAGTTAGATCCTAACGATCCCGAGGCCCACCGTATAATGGGCGCTGTCAAGTTAATGGTTGAAGGCGACATGGAGACGGCAATTTTCCACCACGAAAAGGCAATAGAAATTTGTCCAAGTGATACCTTTCATATTGCGCGATACGCTGTTTTGTTATGCTACCTGGGGGAACCTGAACGGGGCCTAGATGAAATCGAACGAGCTATGCGTATTGACCCTTTCTGTTCAGATTTGCTCTTTGAAACGCAAGGACTGTGTTTCTATTTACTTGACCGATATGATAACGCTATTACTAGCTTCAAGAAAATGCAAATTGAAACTAGGACCAGTCTTTTTTATCAGGCCTCTTCCTATGCAAAGTTGGGGGAGCCTGGTAAAGCAAAAAACCACTTAAACTTGGCAATGGCCGAGAGCGATATGTCTATCGAAAAATTTGTTTCGACGCAACTTTTTCAAAATGAAGACAGACGAACTTCCCTTAGTTCATCATTAAACTCTATTTAGGTCCATGCAAAGGATCAAAAGTATTCTTTTTTTTACCCAGATGCATCCTCTTTAGCATAGATTACACTGTTTTCGATGCAAAAAACGCATGCAGGAGTTCACTTGCAATGGAATAAATGAATGCTAGGATGCAATAGTTTTATTGAGTTATAATGAAATACAACTTCAGGAGCTCACGTCGACCTCGTCTACAACTTTGGGAGAAAGTGATGAATAATTTAAAAATCCTTGGCATATCTTGTGTTGCTTTTTTTGTAACTGTTTTCTCTGCTTACAGTGAAACACGGGTAACCTACAAGTCCGCAAAAACCACGTCATCGTACTACCAGATGGCCGTACAAATTTCAGAGGCACTAAAAAAAGGCTCTAACGGTCAAATTATTGTCACGGTTGAAGAAAGCCAAGGATCTGTTCAGAATTTAAAGGAAGTTGCGGTCCGCTCCGGAAACTATGTTTTTACTACGCCTCCTGTGTTAATTAAGCTTGCCCAAAAAGGCTTAGCTATGTTTAAGGATAAAGAGAACCCAAAATATGGCAATATCCGAGCGTTGTTTCCCATTCCCTCTTTAACAATGCATTTTGTAGCCCGAAGAGATAGCGGTATCAGATCTTTTTCCGATCTGCAGGGGAAAAAGATATTAATCGGCAAAGGGTCATTTGGTGCCAAAGAAGGCGCTAAATATTTAAAACTTTTTGGTTTAGAAAATAAGGTTACACTAGCAAACGTCGAACTCAACGCAGCTGTAAGCGCCCTCAAAAATAAGCAAATTGATGGATTCGTTACCGCAGGTTCCTGGCCAGCCCCCAATGTCATCGAAGCAAGTGCTAGTACTGAAATAGCTCTCTTATCTCTCAGCGATGATCAGCTAAAGTTAACAAAAAGAACTAAATTAATTATTCCTGCAAACACTTATAGAGGGGTAACCTCGCCTACCATTACAACGTCCTTGCCCGTGATAGCTCATACAACAACTGATATGAATGCCGACACTGCCTATACTCTAACAAAGACCTATTGGGGACAGAAAAACTCCATGGGGACCAAAAACGCTTGGTGGGATGGGGTTTCTGCCGATTTACTCGTAAATGTGTATGGCAAAATTCACCCTGGCGCCTTAAAGTACTATGATGAGGTGGGTGTTAAAGTTCCATCTGAGATGCGTTAGAGAGAATTTTAAGCCCGTTAATGATATCGTCTAAACGTCTTATATTTGTCACTTTAGGCGTTACTTCGATAGGCTTTCACATTTATTTAATTTTTGCTGGCCTAATCCCAAATTTAGTGGCGAGGCCAATACACGTAATGCTTGCAATGCCCTGGGTTTTCCTTTTTGGGCCGAAGTCATTTAAAGAAACTATTTTTGGGATGTTGTTCATGTTAGCAGGCATCCTATGCTGCCTTTATATTGTTTTACTAGAAGCCTCACTATCCGAACAGTATGGTGCTTTAGAGGGGACTGGACAGCTTATTTTAGCGATTCTACTGATAGCCATTATACTAGAAATGGCACGCCAATCAGTCGGTTGGCCTTTACCATGTGTGGCTCTAATTTCCTTAATATATGGGCTGTATGGTCAATACCTTCCTGGTGAATTTGGACATCCTGGCCTTCCAACCTCAAGCTTTCTGGGAAATTTGACTATCGCAGAAGGAGGTATCTGGGGGAGCCTGACTGGAATATCTGTAAATATAGTAGCTATTTTTGTTATTCTGGGCGCGGCATTAAACGCAGGAGAAGCCGGGCAAGGTTTTATGAATTTAGCCTCTTTTGTAGCAGGAAGGCTGAAGGGCGGTGCCGCAAAAATTTCTGTTCTTTCATCAGCTTTCTTCGGCTCAATTTCGGGTTCAGCATCAGCGAATGTTGCCTCTACAGGGGCAGTTACCCTTCCCGCAATGCGCAAACTTGGTTACCCGCGTTCGCTCGCGGGTGCAATTGAGGCGGTTGCATCGTCGGGAGGCCAAATAATGCCGCCATTAATGGGAGCAGGAGCTTTTGTGATGGTTGAACTGACCGGGATCCCTTACACCAGCATAATAATGGCCGCATTATTTCCGGCAATTTTATACTTTTTCTCTGTCTGGGTAGGCATTAATGCCTTTTCGACTCGTTATGGACTGTCAGAATTAAAATCGGAAGACAGACCCTCTTTACAGCTTGTTTTGATCACAGGCCTTTTCTTTGCTGTCCCTTTTATAATTTTACTTGAGCGCATGTTTTTGGGAGAT
>MDTA01100097.1_pt1 | contig 14151 bp, 12 predicted proteins | sample 811151 | NCBI WGS metagenome assembly MDTA01 (sample SAMN05326648, study PRJNA326480) | marine metagenome | isolation source: seawater | place: Indian Ocean: South | collected 2010 | reverse complement strand
AAGCGGTTAAGGAATTAATAAATAAACATAATTCGAGTGCATTAATTGAAGTTGATGGAGGTGTGACTTTGAAAAATGCTAAAAAACTAGTTGAATGCGGAGCAGATGTCTTAGTTTCAGGTAGTCATATATTTAAAGCCGATAATCCAAAAGAAATTATATCAAAATTAAAGAATGTCTAATAATTTTTTAATAATTAGTTAACTCAAAAATAATAGACATTTTAAATTTTCATCAGGTTAAAATACCTGCCATTATATATATAATACCAGACATTATATTTTTTTTTATATATATTTGCCCGAAATATTAAATAATTAGGTGAGATTAGGATTCTATATATCAATTATACTTTATTTTTCAATTACAGTTTCATTTTCTTTTAATAATGAAATTTCTGGGAAATTCATCTATGATACAGACTTAAGTAAAAATGAACTTTATTTATTAAATGAACGATTAGAACTTCAAACCTATAACCTTGAAACTGGAATCTTAAAATATTCTAGTAAAATTATTTCAGAAAATTCACAGCTTAAAAAAAATAAAACCTGGAGTGGTCTGTATGCTGGGGACGTTAATTTAAGTAGAACTGTTTTGACTGGCCTCATGGATAATCTAATATTAAAAAAAATTGAAAATAATAAATTTTACCTATTTCATGATGGTGGTGGTCTTGTACTATCCATAGAAAATTTTAAACTAACAAGAGTTGATAATAGCTTTCCTTTTATGAATAAATTTTTTGGTGATTTCATTTTAAAAAATGATAAAATCTACCACTTTGGAGGATATGGATTGTTTAGATCTAATAACGCTATGCTTTTGTTTGACGGAGGTAATTCTAATCAATGGAACGAAGTAAACTATAAAAATAATTTGCCTAGCGAAATAAAATATGGAATAGCATCATTTTTTCCACTTTTAGTTGGATCAGATTATTACATTTTAGGCGGAAATAGTTCTTTTAACACTGAAAGAATATTTAATAAGTCGATTTTAAAGTTTGATTTTAATGATTTTTCTTGGACAAAATTAGGTAACATTAATTTAGATCTTTCTGATGAGTCTCTTATTCTAGGAAGCGGAAATTGGTTTTATGTTTTTGGAGAAAAGTTTTTCCATTTTATTGATATAGAAAAATCTTCAATTTACAAGTACAAATACAAACTAGGTTTTTCTCCAGCAGATTTAAGTTCATTAGAATCATTTATATCTTACAACAATACATTTGAAAACATCAACACTCTAGACATATCAGATGTAACACTTAATATTTTTAAAAACCATAACTCAAAATCAGAAACAGTAATTTTATCAAAATATAAGCTTGGTAATATGATTGATATTGACTCAATTTCAGAGTTGCCTCTTTTGAAATATGAGCAATCAAGGAATCAATTTTTTATCCCTATGTTAATTGTTTTAATGATAATTATTATCAATTTACTACACAAAGGAATGAGTAAGGGCATTAAAAAGATAAATAATAAACTATTCAACTTTGAGGAAGATGAATTATTTTTTTTAAATACAAAAATAAGTATAGATAATAATACTGTTGAAATAATAAAAATGCTAATAGAAAAAGAAAAAATCACCAGTTATGATGTTGTCTCAAAACTTGTCGATAATGGATTATCATATGACTATGCCTCAAAAGTAAAAAACAAAATTATTGAATCTTTAAACGAAAAATTTATATTTGTAACTGGCTCAAAAGAACCTTTCATAAAAGTAAGTAAAAGCTCACAAGATAAAAGAATCCAAATATTAAGTTTGATTAGCAGCTAAGTTTCTTCTATTAATATATTCAAAAAAGATATACCAACATAAACTTACTAATATATATAAAGCTGTGAGCTCTTTTGAGCTAAGATTTTGTTCCATCAAAAATATTACAATACAATTAAACCAATTAATTGAGGTTAAAAAAATTGAAGTTCTAAGATGTGACATCCCACTATCCAGTAATATGTGATGTAAGTGATTTCTATCAGCAGCAAAAGGAGATATTTTATTTAATATCCTTACTAACATTACCCTTAAAGTATCAAGTACTGGAATTGATATCATAGAAATTGCAATTACTGGAATATTCTCAATTTTTATTGAAAATACATCAACTAAGTCAGAAGTTGGAGCGCTTGTTATGTAAGTAATTAAAAATGTTGCAAACCAAAAACCAATAAAAAGTGAACCTGCATCGCCTACAAATAGTTTTTTACCTTTATGAAAATTATATCTTAAAAACATAGAGCTAGATCCAATTACAATGATAGCGACTGAGGTCAAAGTATAAAATCCGTTTATATGATTAGTGAAAAGCATAGACAAGAAAAAAGAAATTGAAAAAATTGCTAAATAACCATCTATGCCGTCTGTGAGATTTATTGCATTCATAATTGACAAGTATACGAAAGAAGTAAAAATTAATCCAGGGATAAAACCAATCTCATGAATTCCTAAAAATCCATTTAGGTTTTGAACTATTGGAAGAGTAGCATTAGAATATAGTAACATTAAAATCAAAAAAGTTAATACTATATACTTATTAAACGGAGATATTTCTAAAAAATCATCATAAAAACCAAGAATTGATATTAGTATAGCTGTTGCAATGATTGGGCTAAAATTGGAAAACTCAACGAAATCCAAATTATCTAAAACTAGAGCTGCTACCATAATTACAGCTGCATACACCACTCCACCACCGGTGTAAACTAAACCCTTATGCGTTGTTCTTGCGTTAATATTCTTAATTAAATTATAACTTTTTGCGAATACAATATATTTTCTAAAAATAAATCTTGATAGAAAAATTGTACCAGTAAGTAATCCTAGATAGTACAGTATAAATAAAAACTCTGAGTTCATATTCAAATTTAATAATTTAGATAATGTATATTGTAATGTCAATAATTTTTATTGAATTTATTATTAAATAAATAAAATATTTTACTTTATGTTTCTGAACTTTTTGAAATCAAAACCTACTTTAAAAGAACTAATACCAATAGGGTTTGTAGATATTCATTCACACATACTTCCAGGAATTGATGACGGAGCAAAAAATGTAAATCAATCGATACTATTAATGAATGAAATGAAAAAATTAGGATTTAGCAAAATGATTGGAACCCCTCACACATATCCTGGGTTATATAATAACACAAGTAAAACAATAAAAAATAGCTTTGATAAATTAATAAAAAAATTAGATAAATCATTTCAATTAAATTTTGCCTCAGAATATATGATTGATCAGTCATTGATTACAAAGGCTGAAAATAAAGATTTACTGTGCTTAAAAAATAATCTAGTTCTTATTGAAACATCATTTAACTATATACCACTAAATTTATTTGAAGTAATTTTTAATTTACAAACAAATGGATATTTGCCAGTTATAGCCCATCCCGAAAGATACAGCTATATGTATGGAAATAGATATTTCTATAAACTTGCAGACAGAGGTTGTAAATTTCAATTGAATTTACTTTCAGTAGTTGGTTATTACGGAAAAGAATGTGCAAAAATTACAGATTTTCTTTTAAAAAATAACTTGATTGATTTCGCCGGAAGTGATATACATAACTCTGGACAAATTGGTTTTTTTAATAATAAAATAATAATAAAGGAGTCAAGGAAATTGGCAAAAATTTTAGAAAATAATGTGGAATATTTTGGCTAAAAAATATTTTTTTTATTTGTCCTCCTCTTTAAATGTATATCCATAATTATAGCTGTACTTATATCCGTAATTATATCCATATTGATATCCGTATTTATAACCATAACCTTGACTGCTTCCTACACAATTAAGCACTAAAGACATATTTTTTAACTTGTTTTCATTATTACACTCATTTATGAATTCAGCTAATTTAATGGTTGTGAGATTTGATCTAACAGCGTATATTGTACAATCAACAAGGTCAGATAAAGAAAAGGTGTCGGAAACTAGTAAACAAGGAGCAGAATCAATAATTACATGATCATATTTTGATTTTAAATCGTTAATTAAATCCTTAAACTGGGATGAACTAATCAAACTTGAAGGATTTGGAGGAATTGTCCCTGACATAAGTATATCGAAAGAAACATTATTTATATCGTGGGTAAATACGTAATCTTCAATTCTTGACTTTTTACTTTGAAAAAGAAAATCTGATAAACCTTTTCGATTTTTATCAATGCCTAAAATGCTATGAATTTGGGGGTTTCTAAGGTCAGAGCCAACCAAAATCACTTTCTTATTCTGACCAGCAGCGAGTGTTTTTGCTAAATTAAATGAAATAATTGTCTTTCCTTCACCCTTAATTGAGGATGTTACAACAAATGAGTCACCTGATAATTTGTTTTTGTCTAATAATAAAAATCGGATATTAGCTACCATCATTCTAAATGCCTCATCTATGAGACTTCTTTCTGAGAAAGTATTAGAAATAGATTTTATATTTTTGATGTGAGGTATTTCTGCTAATATTGGAATATCAGGAATATATTTAGTCAAATGTTCTCGTGTGTGAATTCTTGTATCAAATGAAAACTTAATAAATAATATTAATACTGGTACAAAAACACCTAGTAAGAATGAACCTAAATACACCAACATTGGTACAGGATAAACGGGATAATATGAGTTTTTAGCTGAATCAATAATCTTGATAGAGGGCTTTATAACTGCAAAGTTTATGGCAGCTTCTTCTCTTTTCTGTAATAGTAATAAAAACAGCGACTCTTTAATTTCAAGTTCTCTATTAATCGACCTTAAAATCTTTTCATTTTCAGGCATATTTTTATATAAGTTTTCAAATTCCATTTCCTTAGAAGCTAGATTTGATATTTTAATATTTAAATTTTCTACATATAAACTAAGAGATTGAATGATATTTTGATTAGAATTTGTAATCTGTTTATTGTAGTTATTGATTGTATAATTATTTTCACCTGCAGTTATTAAAAAACGGTCTTTTTCCCTCAAAATGAGATTATGTGCCGCTATCAATGAATTTATATTTTCATTTTCAATACCAATATTGACTGGCAAGTAATCAAATTCATTTTCTTTTAAGGTTCTGATAAGAAACTTTGATAATTCTAATTGCGCATTAGCTTTAAAAATCTCTGAATTGTATATAGACTTCTGATTTATATTTAATTGTGCATCAAGCTCAATATTTAATAAGTTATTGATTTCTTTGAATTCTTTTTTTCTTAACTCAATCGTTTCCAGTTGTTCATTCAAAAGATCAAATCTTGAATCTACAAAATCAATGGTCCGTTTATAAACTAGTCTTCTGTCAAGGATTCCGTCATTATCAAATTCAAAAATTAAAGCATTTAAATATTGGTTAGCAATTTTTGGGTTGGATAGTCGTAAACTTAAATTAAGTTGATCGCTGTCCTTAGCAGTTTCAGAAACCTTAACATTATTTAAAAACCAATCAACAACAAAGTCAAAAGGTTTTATAATAATTGATTTTTTAATACCCTCAATCCTAGATTTGTCATCTCTGACATCTATGTCAAAGGGAAGGTCATGATTAGTATTTTTGGTAGAATAACCATTAAAATCATATGATTTTACAAAATCATTTGATTTATTAAACTCTGAAATTTTCAATGCGTTATTATCAAAAAATAATTCAAATTTTACGGCTTGTGTAATGGTATCGGTATCAATAGTAAAATTGATATCATAATCGTCAAACCACTCAGATAAATGGTTCTGGGTATTTTTAATATTCCCTATAGTAAAAAACTCAATATTTGAATTTAATTTTTTTGCAACTAGTTTATGTAATTTAGTTGAAGATAAAACACCAATTTCATTTTCTAAATTAATCATTGACCTATTGAAAATAGTCATAGCAGTTGGGAGTGCCATTTCAGAATCCATAGCATCATCAATTACTTCAATCCTGGCATTTGATTCATATTTAAAATCTGCATACCGCAAATAAAAAAATGCTGTTAGTAAAAAGAAAATAACAGAGACAATAAAAAATTTATAAAATGTTAGGTATCTAATAATAACCTCAGGATTTAACAATTCTTTGTTGTTGAAATTTTTTTCTGTTTTTTCAGTATTCATTAATATTTGAGTTTTATATTAATTACTAATTACTATTATTGAAGATAGTACAAATGATAAAAGACTTAATAAAGTTCCTGAATTACCAATAATTCCCGCATTTTTTATTCTAGAGTTATTAGGATTCACAATTATAATATCTCCTGAAAGAATTTGAAAAGCCTCACTGTTAATAAAATCAATAGAGGTTAAATCAATAGAAAAAATCTCTTTTGAAGTGGATTTGTCAGCCAAAACTTTATTTCTTAATACTTTTATTTCTTTTCTTTCACCGTTTATCGTTAGATCACCAGCCATACCTATTGCCTCTAAAATATTTAGGTTATTTTTAAAAAAATCATATTTACCAGGCTTATTTACTTCTCCAAGAATTACGAAATGTGTGTTTAAAAGTTTAATGTCAACTATTGGGTCAATTAAAATCTTATTGTCTATGATTATTTTTCTCACTAATTCTACTGCCTGGATTATCGTTAGACCTTCCACGTATATCTCACCAATTGATGAAAAGTTAATATTACCTTTTTGGTTTACCTGATAACCATTGTAAAGAAGAATTTCTTTCGAGTTTGTTATGTTTGATGCAGAAGGATTAAACTCTAAGGTGGTCTCCGGATCTTTTGATAATATCGATATTTTCAACACATCGTCTAATTGAATTTTATATTCTTCATAGGAAACATCATATAATTTATTATCGGAGATATTCTGTACATATAAAACATCTTTTTTGGTGGAGCAGTTATAAAAAAATGTGCTTAAGATTAAAATTAAAACAATACTATTTTTTCTTATCATGTAATTATATGTTCTTATCTTAGAGATACGAAGATAAATTAATAAATTTATTATTAATAAATAATGACTATTAAATTTTCTAAAGAAGAAAAAATAATTATTGAATTATTATTTAGCAAAAAGAGCTTAAATAAAACTGATTTTGAGAAATTTGATTTTGAGAAATTTGTTAAAATATCAAGTTCTCACCTCATACTTCCTTTAATTTTTGTAAAGCTTAATGAAAAAAAACTTTTGCAATACTTTCCTGACGAATTAGTAAAATATTTGAAAAAAATATATAAAATTAATTTTAACAGAAATAAGGAATTATTAAAAGAAACAAACATTATTATTGATGTTTTCAAAGAGAACAAAATTAACTATGTTCTACTTAAGGGGGCAGCCAATATATTTAGAAATTTATATAAAGATATTGGGGAGAGAATGATCGGAGATATTGATATACTTGTTGATTTAGAAGATGCAGAGAAAGCTGTAGAATTATTAAATAAGATAGATTATTTTAATTTAACCGATGATATATTTTTTGATTTTAGACACTTAAAAAGAATAATACACAAAAAAAAACTATTTGCAGTTGAAATACACACAAGACTTTTTGACAGTAATAGCAATTTTGTTGACATAAATGACAGAGAAAAAATTAATGACGTAACAATATTTAAAAAAAATATTAGTACTAATTATAATATCTATAATTTTCAAATAAATGACTTTGGTTATTTACGAACAAATTATAGTTATAGAAATTTATATGATCACTTCTTGTTAAGCAAAGATGAAATTTTAAATACTAATACTAAAATTGATTCGGATAAATTAAAAAAAAGATATTTTTTGATAGCCAAAGAATTAGGAATAAAATATTTTTTAAAATATAATATTGGAAATGATATGTTTGGTTTAATAAGATTTAGACTCAAAAATAAATTTAAGTTTTATAAAGTTTTAGAAGAAATATATTTTATATTAACTCAATTTATAAAAAACTTACCTAAAAAGGTATTATTACTGATTAAAAATAAAAAATACAGAATATATATATTAAAAAAAATTAGAGTTCAATTGTCTGGGTATTTTCCCATTTAATTAAACTATTTGCTGTCTTGAGGTCAATAAAATTATAATCATTAAGCCAATTTTCTAATTTTTGTCGAGACTTTTTAATACCAACATAAGACTTGAAAGCTCTATAACATGATAACCCTGGAACAATCGGCTGATTAATATCAAAGTCTCTTGGATGAAAGTAGGTCATTACATAATCAGAATTTTTTGACCATTTATCAATACAAGAATAAGGAAATAATCTAAAATAACCACCCCCTGAATATATAAGTTGAAAGCCGAAAAAATTTTTAGTATTTATTGGAAACTCTTTTAGAATAGCTCCTTTGTATTTTAAAATTGAAGGTTTAGCGTATTTATACTTTGGCATACCTCCATGAGCTCTTCCTGCAGGAAAAACCGATGAGTCATATTTAATTCCTAAATCGAATAAAACCTCAAATGCCCACTTATTTTTCTCGGTTATCGAGAATCCAGGCGCTCTAAATGAATTGACCTTTGAACCAATACAATCCTCAATTGTTTTGATAGATCTTTCAATATCGTTAAAAAACTCATTCCTGGTCATCTCATAGGCAAGTTGGTGTAGGTGTGAGTGTGTTCCAATCTGAAAACCCCTACTATAAATTTTTTTGACAATACTTGGATATTTTTCAGCAACCCAACCCAAAACAAAAAAAGTTGCATCAACATTTGCCTTTTCAACTATATCTAAAATTAATTGAACTCCATAATCCAATCTTGATTCATAATTTATCCAATTTTTCTCTGCTTTTGTTTTTTTATTATCCAAAATATGAAACCAATCCTCTATATCAAAAGTTAATATTTTCATTAAAAAAACTTTTTATTATTTCTTTTAAATATTAAGACATCTTTCTTGGTAGGAAAAGTATAATAGGAGCTTAAATTTTTAGGATTTTTAATCAAAACTACTTTACCATTCTTAATTAAATCAATTGACTCAGCAATTAATTCCATCCCTATTTTTTTTGTGATTTTTATCAATTGTGATTGTGTTAGAGATTTGATTTCTATAGATTTTTGAATTATTATTGGACCACTATCAATACCTTCATCTACAAAAAAAACTGACACCCCAGTTGTTTTTTCATTATTTTTTAGAACCCAAAATGTTGGCATCAGGCCTCTATATTTTGGAAGCATTGCTGTATGAAGATTAATGCAACCTTGGGGAGCTAGATTTATTATTTGTTTCTTGAAAATTTGGTTTCCAAGTATTGAAACTAAAATATCTGGCTTATAGGATTTTATAATATTAATTGAATTTTTCGAGTTTATATTTTCTTTTAAATCAATTTTAGGTATTAGATTGTCCTTTAAAACATTAGTAATTTTCTTTTTCCTGTCAAAATATGCTTTTAAATATTTTATCGAATAATAAACAAAAAAATTAAAACCAAAAATATTTAATGTCTTTAATGCTTTTTTTATGAAACCTTCATTCTTCCCAAAGGGCGATGCTTTTGTAACAACACAGCCAACAACATTTGAATGTGAAGGCATGATTTTAAGTAAATATCTAAAATTTTCAGCAAGATAGAACGGATCATCTTGTGTTATTATAACTATCCTCATAATTTTTTAGCTTTTGAATACCAATTAGATCTAAGTTCTTTTACTTTATTATTTGAAATCCAATCAATTGTATTACTTAACGAGACCTCTAAATTAAAAGTTGGCATAAAGCCCCTATTTCTGATTTTATCAGAGATAAAAAAAGTTGAATCAGTAAATTTTTTTACACGATTTGAATTGAACTTCAAATCTGTTCGGAAAAACTTCTCAAGAATATCTATTGGAAACGTTAAGAAATATGTCAGTATTAGTGGTATTTTAAACGGATAGCTAATTTTCAGTTGGTCACATATCTTTTTAGATAATTCTTCGGTGGATATTTGCGGATAATCTGAATAATTATATTCAAAATACATATTATCGATATTATTAATAGCAAACAAAACGGATTCAACAACGTTTTTAACATAAGCTATTGATTTTATATTTTGACCACTACCAATAATTGCATAGAATTTTGATTTTATTTGAATTATAAGATTATACACATTGCCAAAATTATTTTCTCCAAATACTACAGCAGGCCTAATAATTATCACCTTGCATTGAGGATTATTTTTACTCCAATCTTTAATAATTTCTTCAGCCTTCAATTTTGATTTACCATAAGCATTGATAGGAGTTTTTTCCGATTTCTCGTCTTTTCCATTAAAAGAGTTTCCATATATTGCAACACTTGAAAAAAATACAAAAACTTCAATATTATTTTTCTTAATAAACTTTAGAACATTTCTAGTTCCCTCTACATTGGTTTCATAAAATTTATTCTGAAAATCGAAATGTACTGCTGCAAGATGAATCAATGTTGTTTTACTATTAACTTTAACTTTATCAGAAAGGAATTTTCTCTTATCTAAAATATTTATTTTTTTATGTGTTTTATTTAAAAGAGCAGGTCTTTCGATATCATAATTTAGAATTACAGAGTCTCCTAATTTTTTTAAAAAATGTGAGCCAATAAAACCACTGCCTCCAGTTAAAATATATTTCATAATCAATCTTTGTTTATTTTTCTCGTCCAAAATAAATAAAAATCACTCTCATTAGAATATTTTGTGAAATTATCAACGATTTCTTTAGAAATTAAATTAAATGAATCTTTATTATACTTTGAAAATAATTCATTTAAATTACTAAAGCTTTTATCAACCAATTCGAAGCCATAAATATTTTTAATAAATTTTTGGGTTGGAATATTAACAACAATGGGGATAAGCCCACAACTTAGAGACTCTAGCAATGAGAGAGATAATCCCTCTCTCTTACTAAAAGATATATAAAACCTACAGTTTTCTTTGATTATTTTCTTAATCTTATTTTGTGGTAGAGATCCATAAACTATGATGTTAGGATTATTTAAGCTTTTAAATTTTTTATATAACAAACCATCTCCGACTAGGTGAAGTTTTTTACCATTGATGTTTTTACTCCAATATTCAACTAGTAAATCTACACCTTTAGTTTTTTCTAATCTTCCAAAATAAATAAAATCCTTATTACTATTATTTAATTTAATTTCACCAAATGATGAATAATTTTTTAGTAGGTTTAAATTATATTTTATTCTAAACATACTATATAATTCATCACTTACTAAAACTATTTGAGAATTTAACAGCCTCAACAAATTAATAACTATTTTAGTTATTAATTTTATTTTTCCAGGGCCATGTATTACAATAAAATCTGATGAAAAAGGTCTTAGAAATTTTAAAAAAGCAGCCCTTAAATCGTGAAATATAATTCTATCTTCATTTAAAAGTAACTTAAATAATGAAAAAGCTTTTATATTTTTAAGAGAGAAAAAATCTACATTAAATTTTGTTTTTAGTGTTCTAACGTAAATTTCAGCACCACCAAAATTTTTATCACTATATAATATTGATTTCATTTTAACCTTTTTATTAATTTACGAACATCAGCTATATATCCCACTTTAAATTTCTTTTCAAATTTCTTTTTTTTCCATTTCATTGAAATATTGTCTAAATAAATTAAAAATTTTGAATTGTAATTATATCTCAATAAATTACTCTTATAACCAATTATATAATTACTGTTTATAAAAACTTGATCAGTTGGAAAAATATTTTTAAAAAAACGATACTTGTCTTTATTTGACCTAGGATGGATTTTAACATACATTTTTTTGATATTATATTGAGTTATCAAATTTTTTATTAAATAAACTTCTTTTTTATAACTAATTCCTAATGTTTTTGTGAGTGGTTCATCAATGTAAAAAAACTCACACTTATTATCATTGACTTTAATTTGATTAGGTGAACCATATACTAATGGATTAGGTTCAGAACATTCATAAAAATTTGAATCATTATAAATTTTTTTTATTCTTAGCTTGTAATAATCTGTAAAGTAAAAACAAAGTAAATTTGTAGTTGCAGATTTCTTAAAGAGTAATGGCAGCATGAAAATTATCGAACAAAACCAAAGAAAAAATTTTAAAAAATTGTTTTTGAGATAATTAAAATTATAAAATTGATTATTTTCAGCAAATGCGTGTTGTAAAACAATAATATTAGAAGCCTTATTTTTCAAAAATTTTAACAGAAAAACATCTGGGACTCTAGACGCAACAAAGATAATTTCATATTGTTTGAGATTTAAAAAATATAATTTAAAAAGTGAAAGAGGATTTTGGTGAGTAACAAATTTTTCACAATTAAAAATTTTACTTGTAAATCTATCGTATTCAATTCTGGTATCTAGTACAGCTATCCTTTTCATGTTTTTTTATCATTAATTACTATCCAAAATAATGGGTTAACAACTGAAATCTTTGTTAATATTAGTATGAAAAGGTTTATATTTTTATAAGCTTTTAAAAGCAAATATATAATTAGAGGAAATGAAAATATACCAGCATAGATAAATAGAAAAACAACCGGACCTAAATCATATGAAACATAATTTGAAAAATCCTCTGAAAATCCATAATAAGTGAAATTATTTATGTACTCAAATAATAATTCAAATCTTGAATAATTTTCCAATCCCATATCAAAGTAAGAGTTTACTTTATTGTATGCGAACTGATTAACAAACTCATACATAAAAAATATAATAGGGATAAATAACAAAAATATGTACCTGATTTTTTTAAAAAAAGGTATTAATACTATTGTAAATAATAAAGAGATAACACTAAATGTTAATAAAGAAAGTATAATTGAAAAAATAATATATTTTTTATTTTTTTCTGCAGAAATATTCATTAAGAGTATTGCTATAATTAAATAATGAACGGCAAATGTAGAGGGTTCTTGAAAAATACCACTGGGTCTAAAATCAACAAGGGTATTACTTTGAACAAGATGTCTTGACTCACCGTAAATATAATTTGGAATTATATCAACATCAAATTGGTACAGAGATAAAAAAGAAATCAAATGAAAAACGAAAAGAATGAATAAAATTATTCTCAAATTCTTTGATTCTAAATTAAATTTATTTGCCGAAAGAATTATTGCCATTAAAATGTAAAAAAGTGTAGGATCAAATTCTGTTGCTAAAAAAAGCCTTGAAAAAAAAATTAGAGCGAAGAAAAGCAATACACGCAGAAAAAATTTTGAGTTTAAATACTTAAGAGTAGGTATAGAAAATATGATTAATAATATGGGTATTATAAATTTAGATCCGAAAAGAGGAACTGTAAAGAAAAAAAGCAATACTGTTCTTATCAAATTCATTTGTTCAATTTATAAGTTAAAAATGAAGAAAATTGAAACAGGGTTATTCCTAAAATATAAATTAATATTGAAAATTTAGAAAAATCTAAAAATTTACTTAAAATGAATATTAACATAAATATTATTGAACAAGAAAATGAAGTATAAAAAATGTTTTTTTGAAGGTTAAAGTAAATATTTATTAAGTTATATTGACCAAAATAAAAAATACAAATTTCAAAAATACTTAAACCAAGAAATATAAAAATTGAGTCTGGATAAAGACTTATAGTGAAAATTGATGCACCAATTATTATCAAAAATAAAAGTGATAACATTTTATTTTTTTTGTTTTTAAAAAATGAAAGTTTTTCTTTCACAGAATTTAAATTATCCATTTTACGGAACTCTACTAAAATTAATGAACCTATTGAGGCACTAAAAAATGATGTTATTTTTACTATCAAAAAATCATCCACATCTAAATTAGATGAAACTTTAAATGCTACGAAGAAAATTAATGGAATTAGGAATGATGCTGCAATATCGTTGATATAATAAACTAATGTTTTTTTTGTGAGCTTAATATTAAATTTCAAATAAAAAACTTTGTAAGTTGCTAAAAAAAATATGATGATAAAAAAATATCTAACAAGCGAGAAGAAGATATCAGACAAAAAAACACTCAACAAAAGAATTGAATAAACAATACCATTTTGAAAAAAGAAACCGAAAATATTACCTTCTCTAATTTTTTTTGCACCATAATTAAAAAAGAAAGCACCGATAGAAGCAAAAATTAAAATTATTAATATTTGATTTCCACATAATAAGTATATAGATAGAAGTAAAGAATAAATCAGGTATTGATTTAAAAAAACTGTATCCTTATTT
>MDTA01188338.1_pt1 | contig 14152 bp, 14 predicted proteins | sample 811151 | NCBI WGS metagenome assembly MDTA01 (sample SAMN05326648, study PRJNA326480) | marine metagenome | isolation source: seawater | place: Indian Ocean: South | collected 2010 | reverse complement strand
CTGTGGCTTGCTTGCGGGGATCTTTTAACGTCTCCCTAGCCTGGCAACGCTGCGATAGGTCACAAACCCAAGGCTATGTCTAGGGAACCATCTTTGTCTTCGGCGAAGAGACGCTCTTCGTCGCCAAAATATTCGCCTTCGATAAAGATTTGCGGGACGGTCTTCTCGCCGTTGGCCCGGCGTTTCATCTCAATGTAGTTTTTCAACGGCAATTTCCAACCTAGAAGCATCAGTACTTCACGATAATGGTAGGAAACTCCCTTCTCATTCAAGAATCGAGTTGCTTGACGAGTGTAAGGACAAAAGACACTGCCAAACACTTCTACATTTCGATGATTGTCCGCGCTTTTATCAGTCGTTGTATCCAGTTTCTCCATGGTCGCTCAAGTCCAGTCCAATAACTTCGTCCTGTTCGTCGACTTTCAGACCAATGGTCGCCTGTAAAATCTTAAGGATTACATAGGTGACGACTAGGGTGAAAATAGTTACGGCGATTGCGGCAAACAGTTGGGTGCCCAGCTGCTTGCCCATCTCAATCCCCTCGACTTTCCCGCCGAGGCTGGGAGCGCCAAAGAAGGCGACCAACACTGTTCCCACGAATCCACCGACGCCGTGAACGCCGAACACGTCCAGAGAATCGTCATACTGGTAGCGACTCTTTATCGTGGTACACATCCAATAGCAAAGTGTTGTCGAAACGGTCCCAATTACGATAGCTCCCATGGGACCAACAGACCCACTGGCAGGGGTGATAGCCGCCAAGCCTGCGATCGATCCCGTTACAATTCCCAAAGCGCTGGGCTTCCCTACTTTGATCCACTCGGATACCATCCAGCCGAGCGCACCACAGGCTGCCGAAATGTGAGTAACGAAAATGGCCATGGCTGCGTCTGGATTGGCTCCCAGAGCGCTGCCTCCGTTAAATCCGAACCAACCAACCCAGAGCATACCGGCTCCGGTAATGGTCATAGGCAAGTTGTGTGGCAAGATCTGGCGGTTTGGGTAGTCGCGGCGCTTGCCAATGACAATACAGGCTACCAAGGCTCCAACTCCGGCGGTAATATGAACGACGATACCACCTGCAAAATCGATTACGCCTCTGTCGGCGAAAAATCCACCATCGCCTCCCCAAACCATATGGCAAACGGGCAAGTACACCAACAGCGCCCACAATGCCGAGAACCAGAGCATGGCGGAAAATTTAATGCGCTCCACATAGGCTCCGACCATCAGCGCAGGGGTGATGATGAAGAAGGTCATTTGGAACATGGCGAATAGCGGTTCCGGAATGGTTCCCCAGGGCGAGTCGACGGATACGCCCTTCATAAAGGCCTTATCTAATCCGCCGACAAAAGCGTTGAGGCCGGCTTTGCCAGCTTCCATTCCTGCGGTCGAAAACGCTAAACTATATCCCACCACAACCCAAAGGACCGTCATTAGGCCGGTTAAGGCGAAACAGTGCATGAGGACGGAAAGCACATTGCGACCTCTGACCAATCCGGCATAGAAGAGGGATAGGCCTGGGATCGTCATGAACAGTACCAATGCGCTCGATGCCAAGATCCAGGCGGTATCGCCCGTATCGAAACCAGATGCATCTTGGCCGAAGGCGATTGAAGGAAGGAAGAACAACGATAGCAGAGCTACCGCCAGAGGGTTTTTTCTAGTACGCATGGGTTTTGCGGGAAGAGGTTTTGCAGGAAGGTTAAACCGGCGAAGCCGAATGGAAGAAGATATTCTTCTATCTCGAAATACCGAAATCAACGGAAAACGTTCAATTTGCGGCGCTTAACCCAACTTGGCTTCACCAAGACTGGTTTTGAGGATCAATGTCGGGTTTGATTCACTGTCGAGCGTCGTCCGCTATCTTTTGGGCCAGTAAGGATAGCTCGGCAGCCTTGAAAGCATGCTCCTGTGTCATCGCATTCTCGGTGCGATTGAGCATATCCAGAACTAGCTCTCCGAAAAACGGAAAATGCTGAGGACCCTCGAAAGTCTGTTCCCTTTCCTCTTTCTGGTTCACCCAGAAAACGCTCGGCGCTCCATCGGGACGGCCAATATCCAGGTACTTTCGAACTTCTATGTACCCATCCGTTCCTAAGGCAAAGAGCCGTCCGTCGCCCCAGGCCCGGGCTGCATCAGGAGTAAACCAGTCAATCCGGCAATAGCAGGAAGCTCCGTTATTCATCGTCAGGGAAGTTTCGCCAAAGTCTTCTAGCTCAGGCTTGTCTGGATTGTTGAAGTTTTCAACTCGGGAAAAATTGATGTCACCATCCGAAGAGCCGGTGAAATGAAGTAGCTGCTCGAATTGATGACTGCCAATATCGGTGATGATGCCTCCGTACCGCTCCTTCTGGAAAAACCAGTCTGGGCGATTGCCTTTGCTTAGTCGATGCGGAGCCATGACCATGACTTGCAACACCTTTCCGATTGCTCCAGAGCGGGCCAGCTCACCCGCGAAATACGTCGGAGCATTGTGGAGACGCTCGCTGAAATAAACCATGTACTTTCGATCCGTTTCCAATGCTTTCTCCCGAGCGCGACCAAGCTGCTCTAGAGTTGTAAACGGACACTTGTCAGTGAAATAGTCCTTTCCGGCATCCATGACCTTCATCCCGAGGCCGCATCGTTCGCTGGGTATTGCCGCCGCTGCAATACAGCGAATGTCTGGATCGTCGAGCAACTCGTATAGGCTGCTGGCCACCGCGGCTTGCGGAAATTTCTTCTGAAACGCTTCTGCTTTCTCTCGATTGGGGTCATAGATTCGTTTCAGTTGAGCTCCCGCGCCTTCCAGTGCGGTGGCCATGCCGTCAATATGGGCGTGATCTAGAGCGGCTACGCCAAACAGGAATTCTCCAGGTTCTACGACAGGTTTGCTCTGCCCTCCCGGGTTGTAGGTCATGCCATCGGATGTGTTCGCCATAATGAATCTTTCGGTTGAGAGGTTGCTTGATGAGTGTCGATACAATTGGATTCAGGCAAGCGGAGGATTGGGTTTTCAATACCATTCTCAAGATCGTTGCTACTAATTCGTGGATGGATATGGCGATTTCTAGATTCGTATCCATAGCTTTCATTCTGGTTGTGTGAAAGATTTCCTCAATTGAATTGAAGCAAGCCTAATTGGAGTCCTGAAGAGACTCTATGGGGATAGAGATCTCCATCGCTTCACCGGGCAAATCTGTCCATAGCGCCCTAGGTATTCGGCGTAGAGCGGTTCATTTTAGCGACTTTTTGAATCGAACCAGGTATCTTATGCAGGCGGGGATCGGGTAAAATAGAGGGTATCGATCGCCTAGATTCTACCGACTGCATTCAGTTGGACCAATATTTCATAATAGTATTCGCATTATTAATACCAGCATTTTTGGCGAGAGATTCGATTTGCTATGAAATCGGAACATCCAAAAGGAAACGGGAAAAAACGTGAACGACTGACGTTGGCCGCTCACGGCAAGGAGCAGTTTCTCAGCCATGAACCAACGGGAGGCTCTACTCTCATTGGGCAATCCCTCGCGGTTCTGTCGAATGCTTTGAAAGAATCAACAGATTCGAACCCATTCGAAATTGGGATTACCTCTGAGCTGCTTAAGCACAATGCTGAAAATGCTCAGTACATTGAAGAAAAGCTGCTGGAAGCGGTTTCTTGTCCGCATGCGATTAAGAAATGGGCATTCGAGCGAATGTCGCAATTGGCTCTACCCTACGAGATGAAAAATCGCCTTAAACCGCGAGACATCGAAGAAAACGCGGATGGGGGGTACTCTCAAGCTGCTGGATCTAGCGGAGGATTTTCTGCAGATCTCAAGTTTTTGCCGAAATCTGCAGGCTATGCAGGTCGATATGTCCCCTCACTGCGCGGGAATGGAATTTCTTTTCGAGTTCATGGGGAATTGCGAGCATGTGGAAATGAGGACAATTGAGGAGAAGGGTCTCAATTTGCTCTTCGAAAAATTCTCGAAAGAGAACAGTATGAGATTGAGAGCCAACGTGTCCGACGAGTTTGTCGAGATGCAAGCGGTTGTGTTCAGGAAGAAACTACGTTTGGGGATGAGTCCGGAAATGTGAGATTCTAGCGAGGCCGTTTCGCTGGTCGCGCTCGAGGCATTTTCGATCGCAACACCTCTCTCCAAACCGCATGCATAACCCAAATGCCGAAGGCGCAGGGGAGCAATGTTATGAGAAAGGCTGTCGCCCAGCTGGTACGGACCGTTTCGAGGAGAGTCGGCATGAGCATAAAGAGAGAAAATCGATAGGACCAAAGTCGCTTCGCTCGCAATCTCTCCGGAGATCCGGGCAAGTCAATGTGTTCTGCTCTGGATTTGATCCGCGACGCGACATGTCCGAAATACCGGCCGTACATGTAGGCGTAAATCACCCAAAGGCCTCCCCATAATCCGCCTGCGGATATACCTGTTGTTTCTGATTCCACTTTGTCAGTCGCTTTAAGTTCTCTAGTTTGGAAAACTTTTAGGTTTATTTTCGACTACACCTATTAGTACCTGAGGGAACGATCGAGTTCCCAAATTGAAATCAAGGGACGATATTGTCGAAAGATATTCGGATCTGAACGAGCTTTTCCGTCAGCTCAAAATTTCCTGGCATCTTTCCAAGCCCTGGCCAAGTTGTACCGCGATGGACTCAACAAAAGAGGAAGTTCTCGAAATTTTCCGTTCGACCAATGCCTTATTGCAGGGGCATTTCATTCTGCGCTCGGGACTGCGGAGCGAATACTTTTTCCAATGCGCGCAGGTTTGCCAGCGCATGGCTGAAGTGACCCGTTTGATCGAGTTGATGAAGCCACAGCTTGAAACGCTCGATTTCGAAACCGTTCTTGCTCCGGCGATGGGAGGCTTGGTCGTGGGTCAAGAGGTGGCTAGGCAATTCGACGCTCGCTATATCTTTGTGGAAAAAGAGGATGACCGATTGGTCATGCGCCGTGGATTCAAGATCGTCCCGAAAGAACGGATCCTGATTGTCGAAGACGTGATCACGCGAGGCGGTAGGGCTCAGGAGGCGATCGATATTGTCGAAGCCAACCAAGGCTCAGTCGCTGGTGTAGCCGTTCTGGTGGATCGCAGCCAGGGCAAGGCCCGTTTCAACTACCCATTGATTTCATTATTGGAAATGGGGTTTCCGACATTTGAGCCGGACAAGCTTCCGGAACATCTCAAATCGATTCCACCAGTGAAGCCGGGAAGTTAGCGGCCGAAAATCGGCATCCCTTATTTCAATTCGGGAGTTCAACCCAAGCCCCGTTCGAATCAAAGGACTTTCTGACTGCGTCGGTGAAGCGCATGTAGTTTAATCCGTCTTCGAAATTGGTTAAGTTCACCGATGTCTTTTCTCGGATCGACTGGATAAAATCAGCTTCGACATTCCAATCGGCAATCTTGTCTGAGGCGGGTTCTACGATCGTTTCTGATTCACCATTAATGGCCTTGAAGAGTTTTCCCGAAGCTAGGTCCAAACGAATGGTTCCGTTTGCTCCGCATAGGGCGTAGGCATCGCGTCCGCTTCCTCGCTCAACTCCACTCATTAGCCCGGTGAGTTGCAGGCCATCAGCGTAGTCAGCCATGTAGGTAATGGTTTCCGGGATTCGAATGGCTTGCATGGCATTGCTTTCGGGGTTCATTCGTTCGGAAGCATATATGCTGCCATGGGCCCAGACTCGATTCGGCTCCCGCTTAATCCAGCGCTGAATGACCTCGTAATAAATGCCGAGCATAAGGATGTTGTTGCCGCTGTATTCAATATTTTGACGCCAGTTCATAGGCGCGTCTTGATCGGCATTCATGGGAATTGTTTTGGTAACGCTGATCTCCAAAAGGCGTCCCAACTCCCCTGACTGCAGGATATCGGTGATCGTAGCGTCCCATTTTAGCGTAAATGGCGAAGGCACAATTTGGGCGACTAGACCAGGATTGGAGCGAGACGCTGCTAGCATGTCTGCAGCTTCATCAGCATTCATTGCCATACGCGCTTCCGTGAGCACATGCTTTCCGGCATTGAGAGCGGCTATAGTGATGGGAGCGTGCAAGTAAGGCCACGTGCCGATGCAAATGGCGTCGATCGAGTCATCTTGAATTACGTCCTCCCAATTCGAAGCGATTCGCCCCACTCCGAATGCGTCTGCAGCCTGCTTCGAAGATTCCACAGTTCGATTGCAGATCACGTCAACGCTGACTCCTTCTATCGCCTGGAATCCTGGAATGTGTTTCAGCTTCGTGTTAGCGCCCGCGCCAATTATTCCAACCCGAATAAGTTCTCCATTATTCATAGGATTTTATATCTACAGGAACGATTGACTGCCTGGCAACTCTCGAAGTTTTTAAGTTGCTGTTCACACGATCTCCATACTTTGCCCTTAGCATTTCCCAAACGCGATCTCGGTTTTTGTAACGATCCGTTAGATACGGTTTTATTTCCTGCTTGAAATGCTCTTGGAGGAAATTCCTAAGATCGATTTTCCAGCCATCCTCATTTTTGAAACGCACTCGAAGCCCAGTGTCCGATCTTAGGCGATAGAGTGGTCCCGCAGTTACTCCGGCATAGGTATCGACTTCACCCAGGGATGCTCGGAAGAAGGATTCTTCTAGAATTTCCAATAGATACCCGCTCAAAGCATTTGGAGAAGGCTGAGTTTGCAACCCGTCAAGCCAAGCTTTCCACTCGAACTTCTCCAGGGCGTCCAAATGCATTCGGATCAGATAAATGAGGTATTGGTCAAAAGGGTTCAGCGATGGCAGGGAATCTTCGTCGCCGACGATTATCCAAGGCTGCAAAGCTCTAAAATATTCTCTAGTGCCTGAATCGACTAGAGAATCTAGCGATTGCATATCGCTTGTTTTCAGGGCCTGTTCGAAGGAACGGAATACTTCGGCTGGCGGATCGGATTGGGGCCGACAAGCGAATAACGTTAGCAAAAATAAATGGATCAACACTCGTAAGGCTTGCATGCTGTTGGGACCCAAGTTCATATGCCCTTGCAATTGGCTAGGCCAATTTGGAGTATTTCCAGTCTACTAACTCTAGCTGCAACGCCTTTTGCCGACCGAAGGAATTCCATGCCAGCCTGTATGCGATGTCGACGAGTGTATCCGTCTTTGGAACACGATTCGCTAAATTCCAGGCTACTCCTTGTAGGGGACGACCATACTTGTCGCTCAAGGAAAAACGAAAATGAGCGTCCTTGAAAATCTTTGGTCGCTGTCTAAACCGGATGCTGCGCGTGGCGAAAATGGGTTCTGGATTTTCTTGACCAAAGGGTTGCAGGAAATCGAATTCATCCATAAATTGCGGAGTGATATTCTCGAGCTCCAAGTAGGTGGCTATTTCCAGTGTTTTTTCGTAAGCGGGCGCTGCATTGGCAGCCTCGATAGCTTCATGAAAATAGGAGCAAAGTTCTTCGATAAACTCGATTTGAATATTGACGCCTACCGCCATTGGGTGCCCTCCCCAACTTTCGAGTCTATCCGAGAATCCGCTAAGCGCTTGAACGAGATTGACGCCTTCGACACTGCGGCCAGATCCCTTGGCGAGATCGCCCTCCTTGCCCAGTACAATGCAAGGGCGATCATAGTCACGAGAAAGGCGGCTGGCTACGATGCCAACCACTCCCGGATGCCAATTCTTTCCGAAAACGACGAGACCGCTTTTATCCGCTTGGGTCCTCTCCACTTGCCGCTTCGCCTCTTCGACAATGGATCGCTCGATCTCTTGACGCTCACGATTGAACGAATCTAGTTTCAACGAGGTTTCCATACAGAACGCGGAATCGTCGCTCAGCAAAAGTTCCACAGCGAGGGAAGCATCCGCTAGTCGGCCGCTAGCATTGATTCGCGGTCCTAATTTGAAGGATACATCCACGGGTTTGACGCCGTGCTGAGCGTTCATGCCGGATACGCGCATCAAGCTGCCAAGCCCTTTTCGCTTGGTGTTAGAAAGCGCTTTAAGACCAATGCGGGTGAATATACGATTTTCCCGAGTTAAAGGAACCAGGTCTGCGATGGTTCCCATGGATACGATATCGAGATAGTCTCGAAGCGTTATGTTGAATGCCGTCGGGTCCTTTTGATCGCGTTTCAGTTTTAAAATACCATGAGTGAGCTTGAAAACCAGACCGACCGTGCAAAAATCGCTATCGCTGCCGTTACCCTCCACATGGGGATTCACGAGCAGAACGCCTTCGGGCAGTTTCTGCTTGGATTGATGATGGTCGACGATGATCAGATCGCAGCCTTGGGATTGGATAAACGCGGCTTCGTCGACTGAATTTGTGCCGCAATCCAAAGCTATGAATAGATCTGCCTTTTCACCGCAGTCCATGGCCCGTTCCGCTGTCTTTCTTGTGAGTCCATAGCCTTCTTCGAGACGCAAAGGTACGATGAATTTCGCGTAGTTGCCGAACTGTTTAAGAAAGTCCACCAGAAGCGCGGTACTAGTGACTCCATCGACATCATAGTCACCGCAAATAACGATTCTCTGGCCATGATCGAGCGCCTGGCAAATTCGCTCTGCTGCCTTTTGTAGATTGGGTATTTCGAAGGGGCAGGAAATTCGGCTGAGTCGGGGGTGGAGGAATTCTCTAGCGGAGTCTGGACAATCGAAACCGGCCCGAACTACCAATTCAGCGGTAGCGTGGCTTATTTGCAGTTGCTTGCGTAGGGCGCCTACGCTCTTCGCTGGTTGCGGATTGTATTCCCAAACAGCCAAGGCAGAGATCAGCTTCCCTCCTTAGCCTCTTTGGCGCCAGCTTGCCACTCGTACTCGGGCGCTACGTCATGGCTCTTTTCGACGCTTCTACGATCGCCCTTATGCCACCAGTAGAAGATCGGACTCGCGATGAAGATCGATGAGAACGTACCGGTCATAATGCCAATGGTGAACGTGAACGCGATATCGCTGATGATTCCTGTCCCGAAAATGTAGAGGGATACCGCTGCCAGCAATGTAGTAAAGCTGGTTAGCAATGAACGCGAGAGTACCGCATTCAATGCGGAATTCACGATATCTCTCAGTTTGGCTGTTGGCTTGAGCTGTAGCTCCTCGCGTATCCGGTCAAACACGACGATAGTGTCATTCAGTGAATATCCGACGATCAGGAGAATGGCTGCAATCATGGGAGCCGTAAATTGGTGTCCCGGAACTAGCACGAAAACGCCTATCGTGAGCAAAATGTCGTGGACCGTAGCGACAATCGCCCCGATTCCATATCCGATCTCAAAACGGACTGCGATATAAAGGAGGATTAATCCTAATGATAGTCCAATAGCGTAAAAAGCGTTCTTCTGAATTTCCTGCCCAACGGAAGGGCCGATCACATTGGTGCCCACCGCCTCCAGATTGGCAGCTGGAAATGCCTGTTGCAATGCCTCGACGACCTTTGAACTCTCCTCGAAAGGCGTTTGCAGCTTCAGCACTTCCTGGCCTCCGCCGAGAGGCGTTACGTATTGAGGATTAACCTCGCCTAGTTCCTTGTCGGCTACGAGACTGGTTATATCCGTTTGTTCGATACGTTGATCAAATGTGAGTGACACTTCGTCACCCCCTGTGAAATCGATGCCAAAAATGCTGTCTGATTTAACATAGAAGGCGATCAGCCCTATCAATACGAGAGTCCAGGAAGCGGCAAATGCGGGGAGTCTGAAGTTGAGGAATGGCACCTTCGGATTGTTGACGATCGAGAGCATGCGAAACTTCTTCATGATACCCGTATCGATCAGAAGTTCTAGAAGCAGTCGATTAACAATCAAGGCGCTGAACATGGTGGTAACGACACCGATGGCCAAGGTCAGCCCGAAGCCTTGAACGGGTCCGGTGCCGAAGAAAATCATGACCATGGAAACGAGGAAGGTCGTTACATTGGCGTCGAAAATAGTGGAAAACACTTTGTCGAATCCGCCGAGCAAGGAAGCTTTGAGCGATTTGCCCAATTTAAGCTCCTCTCGAATACGTTCGAATATCAGAATATTGGCATCCACCGCCATGCCGATGGTCAGGATAACCCCAGCGATGCCCGGCAGTGTCAATGTAGCTCCGACGCTGGCTAAGGCCCCGAGCACGATAGCTAGATTGAGGACGACTGTTATAAGAGCGATGACCCCGCCGATCAGATAATAGGCGGTCATGAAAATGGCCACGAGAGACACGCCCCAGGTCGCAGCTCTCTTGCCGGAATCTATGGAATCCTTAGCCAGTGTTGGACCCACTTCGTAAAGTTCGGCCACTTCGAGCGAAAACTCTAGCGGGTTATTGAGAACATTGGACAGTTCGATGGCTTCCCGTTGGGAAAAACTACCGGAGATGGAGGCCCGCCCGCCTCGTATTGGTTCGTTTACTGATGGAGCCGAATAGAGCACGCCATCGAGAACGATGGCCAAGCGACCTTGGCCCGCGAGTTTTGTAGTGATTTCAGCGAAACGGTCGGCCCCTTCACTATCGAAGTTCAGGGAAATCTCAAAACCGCCAACGGAATTCTGCATAGGGTTGGCGTCGTCTACATATTTCCCAGTGAGAGCTGGATACCGACTCACGTAAAGCTCCTCTTCAAAAGATTGGTCACCTGCCTCTCGTGACAGAGTCATGATTTCATACCCGAACGGTTCCGGATCGATGCCCGGTCTGGCTGTTAGGTGTACTTCGCGAAAGTCCAGACGGGCCGGTCTTTTAATGTCCTCCAATATGTCAGGGTTGTCTTTTACGCTGATTCCCGCGAGCTGCACTTCGATGCGATCTTCGCCCACCAGTCGAACGATAGGCTCGGAAACGCCATAGAGATTCACCCGGCTTTCCATGATCTCAATGGCCTTGGAGAGCTTCTCTTGCCGCTCGTAACTGTCCGCCCCTTCCAAGGCGGCAGGATCGACTTGCAGGGTCATGGCAACACCGCCTGCGATATCCAGACCAGGACGCAGATCAGCCTTGGAGTCATCCAGCAAAGCGTTGAGTAAAATACTGTTCCGCTTTTCCAGGTTTCGCAACGAACGCTCGAGTGCAATCTGTGGAAAATACTCTGAGAGATCGATCTTCTCCTCTCCGGCGATTGCCTTTAGAGCCATGTAGACACTGACAACTTGATCATCGGACTTCGTCTTCGCGATAGCCCGATCGAGCAACTGATGGAACTCCGCGTTATCGGAGGCTTCTCTCAGGTACTCGCTAAAGTCCTGATCCTGCCATGGGACGAGATAGGAAATGGAAAAGGTTGCGATGACGAGGGTCGCCACGAGTTTCCAAATGTGCTTTCCAGACATTTTTCGAAAATGGGTTCGTTTGCTAAGTTGCTAGTATTAAATACAAATCTGGGGCCTGAAAACCCGCCATGAGGGTTTTGTCAGCCCACGAAAGCGAGTCAGGAAGAGGCAGTGTCGTCGTTAGATATGACGCTGGCGACGGAGTTCTTGGTGATCTCGATTTTGGTGCCTTCCGCTATTCTGACGACGAATCGGTCGTCCTTGACGTTAGTGACAGTCCCGTAGATGCCCCCTGAGGTGACCACATCGGCTCCGGATGCTAACTCGGATATCATCTTCTGATGCTGCTTCTGTTTCTTTCTTTGCGGAGCGATCAAAAGAAAGTACATGGCGGCGAACATGATGATAATGGGAAGAAAGCCTCCCAGTCCTGAGCCCCCTCCTCCAGGGGCCGCTTGGGCGAATAATAGCGAAAATTGTTCCATTGAGTGGCGCGTTTTTGAATGTTAGGTAAGAAACTTGAAAAAATGAAGTTGGCTAATGAAGCCAGCCGCATTTCAAAAAGCAAGCGCAGAAGAAACGGGGCGAAACAAAATTGTCACCAAGGAATTCGCTCTGGAAGTGGGCATTCGAGTTTGTAGAATGGTAGGAAATGAGCAGTGAAACGGACATCATCTTTTTCGATGGAGAATGCGGGTTTTGCGACACGGCTGTTCGGCGGATCATGCAGATCGATCGGAAACGGCATCTTCGTTTCGCTCCGTTGCAAGGCGAAACAGCGAACCGTCTTCTAAGCGAGGAACTGAGGAATCCGGAGAATCTCAAGACTCTGGTCTATTTGGATGTGTCGCAAAAGGTTTGGACAAAGTCAGAAGCGACGATCGAGATCCTGAAACGCGTTGGAGGTTTCTGGAAGGTCGCGGCTTTGGCGAAAATCTTGCCCGTTGGATTTCGCGATTGGTTTTACGATCGGGTTGCGGAACGTCGGCGATCGATTATAGACAAGGCTAATTGTCCTCTACCTACAGCGGACCAACGGGCTCGAATACTACCCTAGATACCCTGCCGAAACCGTTTCAATTGCTCGCTTGCGTTTCGAAAACCAAACGTCATAAGAACCAGGCTTTCTCTACCTAGGAGATCCTTGAAACTTAGAAATAAGAAAACATGACGACTGACATCATCGATATAAATGCTCGCGAAATCATTGATTCTCGCGGCAACCCGACTGTTGAAGTGGACGTAGTGCTTGCATCCGGAATTGTAGGACGAGCAGCCGTTCCCTCAGGAGCCAGCACGGGCGAGAACGAAGCGCTAGAAATGCGCGATGGAGCCCTGCCTCCAAAGAAAGCTCCAAAAGGCGCTAAGAAGCGGTACCTGGGAAAAGGCGTTCTAGCAGCAGTCGCCAATATTCACGATCAGATTCTCCCGGAAATTGTCGGTATCGATTCGTGCGACCAAGTGTCGGTGGACAATGCCATGCTGGCCTTGGATGGCGCTAAGAATAAGTCGAAGCTCGGAGCAAACGCGATACTGGGCGTTTCTCTAGCCAACGCCAAAGCAGCGGCTCAAGCTTCTGGCCTGGAACTCTACAAATACCTCGGTGGACCTAATGCCAAGGTGCTTCCTGTACCCATGATGAACATACTCAATGGCGGCGCTCATTCCGATGCTCCTATTGATATTCAGGAGTTCATGATTATGCCAAAGGGAGCTGACACCTTCCGTGAAGCGCTGCGCATGGGAGCGGAAATCTTTCACGCCCTGAAAGGAGTGTTAAAGGCGAAGAATCTTTCCACCGCTGTCGGTGACGAAGGTGGATTCGCTCCCGCGCTGGACTCCAATGAGCATGCTTTGGAAGTGATTGCCGCTGCGACAAAAAAGGCTGGATACAAGCTCGGGAAAGATATCTTCATCGCCTTGGACGTGGCCTCGAGCGAGTTTTACAAGAACAGCCGATACGTTTTTGACAAGTCGGATGGATCTAAGAAAACGAGCAAGCAAATGGTCGATTTCCTAAAGGACCTCCAAAGCCGTTACCCTATTATTTCCATCGAAGATGGATTGGCTGAGAACGACTGGAAGGGCTGGAAAATTCTCACCGACGAGATGGGGGCGGATACGCAATTGGTTGGCGACGATTTGTTCGTTACCAACACAGAGTTCCTGAAGAAGGGGATCGACATGGGCGTGGGCAACTCGATCTTGGTCAAGGTCAATCAAATTGGTTCGCTCACGGAAACGATGGACGCCATCGAGATGGCCAAGGAAGCTTCATACACTTCGGTCATCTCCCACCGTTCAGGCGAAACCGAGGATACGACTATTGCTGATATCGCGGTAGCTACTAACGCGGGTCAGATCAAAACCGGTTCGCTTTGCCGAAGCGATCGGGTGGCGAAATACAATCAGCTGCTCCGAATCGAAGAGGAACTCGGACCAAACGCCGTTTATGGCGGTAAGCTGTAGTTCATTTCTGAATTCAATCACTTTTCTAGCCCGCGAATTCGTTCGCGGGCTTTTTTAGCGAGGAGAAAGGAGGTATATCCTAATTTTTTTAGGTAGGGAGGGCTGGCTCAGTCCTCCGTGCATTAGGAGTTGGTGGAGGACCGAGCCGGTCCTCCCTACCCGTAAACTATTTCGTTTAATGATGAGCTTGAATTCCCATTCAAGCCAACTAGTCCTTCCACATGCTCGTAGTATTCGATGTTGATGGGACGCTAATTGATGGGGAGGAGTATGATTGGAAATCGTTCAATGACGCATTTACCGAGATTACTGGTCGAGCCTTCTCCGTTGAATTTTGGAAATCCTTAGATGAAGTGACCGCATCAGCGATCGTGCACCAAGGTCTCGAGGATTTGCCCCAGGATAAGAGAGCAGAACTAGAGCTACGTGTACGCGATCGCTGTTTGGAAAATCTCCAGGAAGAACGGGAACGGAATCCGAACGCTTTT
>MDTA01039878.1_pt1 | contig 14153 bp, 16 predicted proteins | sample 811151 | NCBI WGS metagenome assembly MDTA01 (sample SAMN05326648, study PRJNA326480) | marine metagenome | isolation source: seawater | place: Indian Ocean: South | collected 2010 | reverse complement strand
GTAACGATACAATACGTGTCAAATATGTGACAACATCTGACTCAAGCACTGACGTCACTATGGAATACCAAATAGAAATACTGGTATAAGTCCATTTAAAAACTAGACAAAAAACTTTTTTCCATATAATATTAGTACATTATAAAATTGCAAAACGACGTTGTAGTTTTAATCAAACGATGGGTGACAAAAAAGACATAAAAAAGTTATACACACGGATTTAGATAAATATGGATACAACAAAAACAAAAATCAAAAATAAAAATTATAAAACTTTAATGCCAAACACCAACTCCGCGACAATCAAGGTACAAAAAAGAGATGGCAGGCTGGAGGACCTTGATATCAACAAGATCCATTTCGTCGTTGAAGAGGCTTGCGAAGGATTATCGGGTGTATCTTCTTCACAGATAGAAATGAATGCAAATATTCAGTTCTATGATGGCATGACAACTAAAGATATACAAAATGTTTTAGTGAGATCAGCAAACGATCTTATCAGTCTTGAATCTCCAAACTATCAATACGCCGCGGCAAGACTTCTTTCATATGATGTAAGAAAGGAAGCTCATGGCCAGTATGAATATATTCCGTTGATGAAATTAATAATTAGGAATGTAAGATCGGGTGTGTATGACAAAGCCATTCTAGACAAGTATACAAAAACAGAAATTAAAAAATTCAATACATGGATAAAAAGAGAAAGAGATTTAAAATTTACCTACGCAGGACTAAGACAGATTTGCGACAAGTATCTTGTGCAAGACAGGAGTTCCGGACAGATTTACGAAACTCCGCAAGACATGTATATGATGATCGCGGCGACATTGTTTGCCGACTACCCAACCAAAACAAGGATGAGTTATGTTAAAAAATATTACGATGCAATCAGTCAACACAAGATCAATATACCAACACCTGTTATGGCTGGTGTTAGGACTCCTATTCGTCAGTTTGCTAGTTGTGTGCTCGTTGATTCTGACGACACTCTACCTAGCATTTTCTCTAGTGATATGGCCATTGGGTTATATGTTGCTAGGCGTGCCGGAATTGGTATCAATGCTGGCCGTATCCGTGGCATCAATTCAAAGATAAGAGGTGGGGAGGTACAACACACGGGAGTCATTCCGTTCCTAAAAAAATTCGAATCAACTGTGAGATGTTGTACACAGAATGGTGTGCGTGGTGGAAACGCAACAGTTCACTTTCCTATATGGCATCCTGAGATAGAAGATATTCTTGTTCTAAAAAATAACAAAGGTACAGAAGATAACAGAGTAAGACGTATGGATTATTCTATACAGATCAGTAAACTGTTCTACGAAAGGTTTATGAATGAAGGAGACATTACTTTGATATCTCCACATCTTGCTCCAGGATTGTACGAAGCCTTTGGCACAGAAGAATTTGACGACCTATACTTAAAGTATGAGGCCGATAAGACTATTCCGAAGAAAATAGTCTCAGCACAGGATTTATTTTTTGACCTGTTGAAAGAAAGAGCAGAGACAGGCCGTATCTATATAATGAACTTGGACCATTGTAACTCGCACAGCAGTTTCAAAGACAAAGTTTCTATGAGCAATCTTTGCCAGGAGATCACTTTGCCAACAACTCCAATTCAACATCCAGACGATGAACAAGGCGAAATTGCACTTTGTATTTTGTCGGCAGTAAATGTTGGGGCACTAAATGATTTAAATGAATTAGATAATATATGTGATCTAAGTGTTAGAGCACTAGAACAGATAATAGATTATCAGGACTATCCGGTTAAGGCCGCAGAGGTATCCACAAAGAAAAGACGAAGTTTAGGAATCGGATATATTGGACTTGCACACTATCTGGCTAAGAATGGTGTGAAGTATTCTGATCCCAAGGCGTGGGAGTTGGTTGACAGACTTTCAGAAGCGTTTCAGTATAATTTGTTAAGAGCAAGTTGCAATATTGCAATGGAAAAAGGCAAGTGTGAAGGATTCGATAGAACAAAGTATGCTGATGGTCAATTGCCAATTGATCACTACAAGAAAGATGTGGATGAAATTGTGCCACACAAACAAAGAATGGCATGGGAAAGTCTTAGAAAGGACATAGCAAAATATGGACTTAGACATAGCACTTTATCTGCACAGATGCCTTCAGAAAGTTCTTCCGTTGTTAGTAACGAAACAAACGGCATAGAACCACCAAGAGCACTCTTATCAATTAAGAAAAGCAAGAAAGGTCCTTTAAAACAGATAGCACCAGGTTATCCAAAACTAAAAAATGATTATACTTTACTATGGGACATGCCTGACAACGAAGGATATATTAATGTTGTTGCGATGATGCAAAAGTATTTTGATCAAGCAATATCAGGCAACTGGAGTTACAATCCATTAAAATTTGAAAACAACGAAGTGCCACTGTCGGCAATGGCACAAGACATGTTGATGGCATATAAGTTTGGTTGGAAAACAAGTTACTATCAAAATACATACGATTTTAAAGGCGAGGAGGAAGATGTTCAACCCGCTGGCCTAAGTGCAGTGAAAGAAGAAGATGAGGGAGAAGATGTTGAACTTCCAACAGAATTGGTAAATACACCCATCGAAGGCGACGATTGTGACGCCTGTACAATTTAATTTTATATACGAATATGACAAAAACAGTTTTTAACCAGGGCAAAGTTGACTTTACAAAACAGCCAATGTTTTTTGGAGAAGACGGTGGTATACAGAGATACGACGAATTCAAATATCCACAGTTTGATAAACTAAATCAAACTATGATTGGTTACTTCTGGAGACCAGAAGAAGTGTCTCTACAGAAAGATAGAGCAGACTTTCAAAACTTTAGACCTGAACAAAAACATATATTCACATCAAACTTGAAATATCAAACATTACTTGACAGTGTACAGGGCAGAGGGCCAAGCCTTATGTTTTTGCCTTATGTAAGCAATCCTGAACTTGAAGGTTGTATTGTTACATGGGACTTCTTTGAAACAATACACTCACGTTCATACACACACATCATGAAAAATGTTTATCCAGACCCAACAGAAGTTTTTGACACAATCCTCGACGACAAAGAAATATTGAAGAGAGCAAAATCTGTAACACAAGAATATGACAAATTTGGTAAGATGGCTCTAGATTATCAAGTAGGTAAAAAAGTTGACATACTAGAACTGAAAAAACAATTATATCTTGCCATGAACACAGTGAACTTGCTAGAAGGTCTAAGATTTTATATTTCATTTGCTTGTACATTTGCATTTGGTGAGTTGAAATTAATGGAAGGATCAGCAAAAATACTTTCATTGATTGCGAGAGATGAGGCTACACATTTAAACTTATCCACACACGTGATCAAAGCATGGCATAAAGGTGATGATGCTGAGATGACAAAAGCGATCAAAGGCACTGAAAAACAAATAATTCAAATGTTCAAAGACTGTGTAGATGAAGAAAAAGCATGGGCTAGATATCTATTCAAGGATGGATCTATAATTGGACTTAACGAGAAATTACTAGGAAACTATGTTGAGTGGACTGCCAACAAAAGATTAAAAGCACTTGGTTACGATCCAATTTACGATGTTTCTGCAACAACAAATCCACTTCCATGGACACAACACTGGCTATCAAGCAAAGGTATGCAGGTGGCACCACAAGAAACAGAAGTAGAGTCATACATTGTTGGTGGTATCAAACAGGACGTCAAAAAAGGCCAATTTAGTAAATTTAAGTTATAATTTTTATCATCATGGAAAATAAAGATTATAAACCAGTTCATACCAACAAGGTCAAAGACAACACTTCACCGTTTACAGGTGCACTTGGATGGTTAGATAATCGACTACCTATATTCAGAATGTTCAAACATGAGTACCTAGACTTCCAGGTACCTAAAAATTTAAATTATTTTTGGAGTTTCGGAGCAATACTAACATTTACCCTGTTAGGTCTTATTGCCACTGGATTGGTTTTGGGTATGCATTATAAACCTAGTGTGGAGGAGGCCTTCAGTAGTGTGGAGCACATAATGAGAGATGTAAATGGAGGTTGGCTATTAAGATATGCACACATGAATCTTGCTTCATTCTTTTTTATTGCAGTGTATATTCACATGTTTAGAGGTCTGTATTTTGGTTCGTACAAAGAACCGAGACAGTTAATGTGGATATTTGGAATAATAATTTATTTTCTTATGATGGCAACTGCCTTTTTAGGTTATGTGTTGCCATGGGGCCAGATGAGTTATTGGGGAGCAACAGTAATAACCAGCCTATTTGGCGCTATTCCTTTTGTAGGTGATTCTATTGTAACTTTGTTATGGGGAGATTACTCTGTTGGAGATGCTTTCCTTAATAGAGCCTTTGTGTTGCATTGGTTGATAGCATTCATCATAGTTGCCGTGGTTGTGTTTCATGTGATTGCACTACACATGACTGGATCAAATAATCCAACAGGGGTCGAGCCCAAAGACACAAGAGATACGGTGTCTTTCCATCCTTACGTAACAATGAAGGACATGTATGCTTTCTTAGTTTTTCTCTTGATCTTCATGCTATTTTTAATGTATGTTCCAAACATACTAGGACATCCTGACAACTACATTGAAGCCAATCCGTTAGTGACACCAGCACACATTGTTCCAGAGTGGTACTTTTTACCCTGGTACGCGGTCCTTAGAGCCATACCGGACAAACTCGGTGGAGTAATTGCTATGGTATCTGCAATTGGAGTAATGGCTTTGTTGCCATGGTTGGATACAAGCAAAATAAGATCAAGCATTTATAGACCAATTTGGAAACAGTTTACATGGTTTTTAGTAGGTGATTTCTTCCTATTAATGTACTGTGGTGCCATGCCCGCAGAAGGTCTATGGATATTATTAAGTAGGATCGGGACCGGATACTGGTTCGCCTACTTCCTAATACTGGCTCCAATTGTTGGCTGGCTTGAAAAGCCACACTTGATACCGGACGCCATACATCTCAGAAACAAGAAATAAAGCCTTTTTTTGGCCTCCATAAATAATTGTATGCCAAAAGTATCAAGAAACGGAGACATGTGTGCAACAGGACATCTATGCACTAAAAAAGCACCTGTAAGGGCTAGTCAATTTTCGGTGTTTGCAAATGGTAAGCCTGTGTTGAGAAGAGGCGACAAAGTAAAACCTCATACAATTTTAGTTCCCCCTTTGTGTAAAGTACACGCGGCTAACGTAAAAGGAGCCTCAAGTAAAGTGTTTGCACGAGGTATCGGCATAGCAAGAAGAGGAGATAGTGCAGACTTTGGTGCCATGGTAGGGGCGTCACAGGACGTGGTGGCAGGATAGCATGACTGCAAAGAAAGGACTAAAATCTCTTGCCGAAAGCAATCCGGAGTTCAGTAATCAACATCTTGAGAATGCTATCAATGTAATCAAGGCAGTTGACAAGGACGATGGGCATCAATTTATTCTTTCTCAATTTTTAGTTGACGAAGCAATAAGGGACAACACTGTTTTAACCACATCACAGAAAAACGATGTCTTAGAAAGTCTAAGTGCCTCACAGCCTCATCTACAGATCGGAGGCTATTTAAATGACGTGATACGACACACAAACACGATACTTGATGGATCAATTATACCACTTGACGATGTTACAAATCCAACCCAGGCGACATTTTTGGAAATCCTGCAATCTGTTCTGTCGTTGCAATCGATCATACCAGATTTGCTTGGTGTTCCTGCCAGTGAAAAAAATAGAGATATAAATGATCATTTGGGCACGTTGAACAATAAGTTTCTAGAGACAGAAGACAGTTCTGCACCTGTTTTCACCAGATTAAAACAAATTATGGAGTTAGTTGACACTAATTCAAGGAGAACCAGTGCTTTGAATCTTGCTATTACGAACGCGGCCACGGCCAATCTAAATTTAAGAACTTTCATAAACGGTCTAGTAGCAGACTCTACAGACTTCCAAACAAGTTTAGACAACAAAGTAAACTCCGTGGGCACAATGTTCTCAACCCTTAATACTCGTATATCTGAAATTCCAGGAGATCCAACAACGGACTTGGTTTCGATTAGGGAACAAATTACCGCCCAGGTCGCCCTTGAAAAATCAAATCTTACAAATATCAATACATTTCTGGACAACCTTAATGATTATAACAGTTACACTGCACTGGCAGAAGATAGCGAATTACGAAAACTTATGACAAGAGTGTCCCAAAACACAAATTGGATAACATATTTTAACGAATATGAACAGAATCAAGCAAATTTGAACCCTTTATACACCACAGATACCGACTCTGATAAAAGTGCAGTGATTGATCAAGTGCTGTCTGATAGTGGTTTACCTGATGTGACTGACCCGACAGATTTTGAAGCAGTGGCTAATAAAGCCAAACAAGACAGCAGAATTGACACAAGAAACTATGATAGGTTGACCGCAGAACAACAGATTACTGATGCTTGTAAACAACTGAACATAACAACAGCCAATCGTGTATTACTGGATCAAAGTAGAAACTTATTGAATAATCTAAATCAAAGAGACAGAGATATCATTGCGGCGGAGTTAGACTCAAACGAGGACGCAGATACACTAACGTAATTTAAGAGTCTTTCTCTTCTTTACAACCAACCTCCATTCGTTCCCAAGGGATATTGTATGCGTCAAATACTTCAGCCATACCATAAAATCTATATGAGGCCTGGCTATCACAATCCTGAAGTCTAGTGAAAATTTGGTTGTCGCTATCGTCATAGGTGGTGCATTGGAGCTCACCATTTGCTAGAATACAGATTATTGCAAACAATTTATACATAATTTTTTGAGCCCTTTCTGTTGCAAGGCGGGCCAGACCCCTGAAATCATTGGTTATTACGCCGCTAATCTCAATTCAGACATGCCAACTGTAAGGTCAGCAAATCCTAATGCTCTTTTGTTTGCATTTAAAAACTGGACGTTACCTCGTACCTACTGGGCAAACTCCTGAGACCTTTACACACCTGTCGAAACTATTTCACCCCCGGAAGGGATTACATAGGCCACCAGTAATAATTGGTGGAGGTGGTCGGTACTGCCCCGACGTCCAAAATGTTTATTTTGTCTCAATCAACATTTACAAATATAATTATACTGTATAGTTGACAACGTGTCAACTTTGTGCTAAATTAGAAATATGCCAAGAAACAGAATATTTAAAATCAGTGACGGAACAGAAACTAAAGAAGTCGAAGCGATGTCTTTCAAGAAGGCGGTAAAATCATTTCAGGGCAATTCTAAGGCCAAGATGATAACTATCGAATGGATGACGAAGGGTGGAGAACTTTTCGTGAAAGATCAAAAAATACCATTAGGTAGAAAGAAAAAGATAGGACGTTAGACAAAAAGTGAGAGTGAGCCACAACCCATTTATTAAATTACTGGTCAGAATCAGAATGGCCGTTGCAGATATGAGGGGTCACCATGGTAAACCGTGGGACTATGAGCCCGGCGATTACTACATGGGCAGTCATAAGGGCCACAGAAAACACGAAAGAAAGCACGGTATAAGATGAGCAGATTGATGTGGACTGTCTTTGTTGTTTACACATCATTATTCATTTTTGGTTTTTATTATCTAATCTAAACAATAGCACATAACTTATAGTAGCACTTACCTCTAGCACATTTAGACCTAAATAATTTGTGTTTAGGAGAAAAAAGAATACCTCTTATTGGTCGAAAATTAGAAAAAAGGCTCCAAAGGTTCCGGATATAACCTGTCCAGACATAGACTCTATTCTGAACAAACTGGAGAAGTTAGTAGGGAGAGATCTGACTCAGGCACAATACAAAATTATTGAACGCAAGATGGAAAGATTGCGAACTGCAAATGAAAAGTTACGCGAGTCTGGAGTGTACTGGCACGATGCCTGCAAAGAAACTGTTAGAGATCTCCTGGGTAAAAGGAAAATGAGGTAACTAATATTATGTGGAAGGTCATGATAATCATTTGTACACTTGGTAATCCATGCACTCTGTTTGTTGAGGATCCAATGAAATACTATCAGACTGAAGAAGAATGCATGATAGTTGCTGATGTCAAGGCCATGCACATGATGAATACTTTCAGCCAATACGGCTATTACGTTGAAAGCGAGGCGCACTCTTGTCGAATGGTAGAGGACCAGAATCAAGCGTAGGTTGACAAATATCTAATATCTGTTATAATAATATGGTAACTTGGGTTTATCCTATTGTAGGAAATTCTGCCCTTGATTACATCATATACAGAAGGAGATATTATGAGCAAAGTCAAAATGCTTCTAGACGTCGTCGCTGAAGTAAAAAAAGAAGCACCTCAAGATGTTCCTAATTGGAACAGTAAATTCGCAGAATCTAAAGTAAATTTGAAAAACCAATTAGCCAAAGGTAGACAACTGCCATTAGGCACAGAAGCACACCCTTTGGAGGATTTTGCATTCAATTATAGTGTACAACGTGATGTAAGGGCAGGGCACGTGATGAACATTATGAAGAAATTTGACCCTAGGGTTTGTTGTCCTGTATCTGCCGTAAGGAGATCTGATAGTAAAACACTTTACATATTTGATGGACAGCATAGAGCAGTATCATTGGCCTTGCTGGGGTATGATAAGATACCGGTCACGATTGTGGAAACAGATGAACCGGCCTTCGATGCCGAAGCATTTGAAATAGTTAATGACTCTGGCATCCTACGAGCAGGCACAGAAGAAATACACAGATGTTTACTACATAGATATAAAATGGGGGAGACAGAAACTGAAAGAGTTGTCACTGCTCATCTTGTTCAACAAGTTTTTGATTCATGCGAAATAGATTTAGAACCAAAACGTGTTAGAAAAAGTCCTGGTAAATGCGGGCCTAACAAACACTATTTTTCACATTTTGATTATGCATATAAAGGCATTAAGATGGCAGGACCAATCGGTCTTACCGATGCATTGTTATCGATAAAGAATGTGTATGGAGACGAAGAAGGTGGAGAGATCAATCAAGGTCTGTTTATAGGACTGATGAAACAGTATCAAATGGGGCAAGAAGCAAAACGTTTAAAGAGACTTCCTAATGATTGGATGACTAAGATGTTGGAGACAGCAAAAATAGTTTGCCCAAGTGCCACTCTAATACATTCTGCAACAAAGAAACAATGGCAACACGCCAATGGCGTTGGTTGGGACGCTCCTGTGGCCATGGCTCACATGTTGAGAGAAATATATCTTATAGAAGACGGAACATTTGAACCAAGTTACATGCCTAATGTTACTTTAAAACTAGAAGATGGTGATATAGCAAACGAATCAGAGGCTCAAACCGCTTTTAACAAATATGTCAAATAAACTTTGTTACTACAGGTGCATTGTTACCAAATGTGTACCCGACTCAATTAATTTTTTTGAGGACGAAGAAGAATACGGATATGGCTTGCCATGGAAAGATGTATTGAAAGAAGTCAAACAACATTACAAAGATGGTGCTGATGCTGTGGAATTAGAAATGATAACAAAAGAAGAGTTCAATGATAGACTACCAAAACCTTACTAACCTACCAGAGATTAATTATAAAAGCAAGGGCAGGCCTGAACTTGAAGAACTTGCTGATTACATAGACCACATTAAAGCCGACCTTTTCAAAGATAAATGGAGTCAATCAACAAAGAAACATATAAAAACTTCTTTGGTTCTTTACATCAGAACGATGCAAAAACAGTTGGCTCCGATGGGATATCATTACAAAGCACAAGAAATAAATGGAAAACAACATTTAGAACATGTGATTCCACAAAACAAGATCATTACTGCATACTTGCATGATAAGTTACCGGCAGAACTTGTTTTACAGATGCCTCTGTGTTTGATCGAAGACACGGATAAACATATCCTTGAAGGTGATTGGCAGACAGCAGGCAACTGGAAACATCCTTTCAGGAGATATAAATTGGCTGGATACACTAAAGTCATTAAAGATGTGCGTGGAAATAGTGTAGATCTAGATTCTTACACATTGAACGATCATTTCAAGATGCTGGGCGTGGTTGACATTTAACCAAATTTGTGTATAATTAAGACAGCAAATCACCAGAGACGGTCAAAGCCAGTCCTCATTCGTGAACTTCATTTGGAGACACTCTATGTCGACATGGATTTAAAAGCCGGAGGTGGGGTGACAGTCCTACGCCAAAGGCGAGTCTGGACGAGATTGTCCTGGTGTGTGCTATCATATGCCAAGCGAGAAAACAAAAGAATTACTGGAAGGATTGGGTAATATAACTAAGAAGCCCAGTAAATTTGAGAATCAAAAGTTTACCAGTTACACCAACATGTATTATGTTTCTACCCCAGAGGATATTCATAAGTTGCCAAAAAAATATGACAAGGCTAAAAGGCACAAGGACCAAGATGGCGAAGAGTACATTTGGATCGACCGAGTGTATGGCAGTATCTTCAAAGGAGGCCAAACATTAAGACAAGCAAATGGCATAGAATACAAAGGCAAATTATATTCTAAAAGAAGATTGATTGAAAGAAAAAATCTGCATGGCGAAATAACAAGGTTCTATAGTAAATGCACAGTCACCGCTGATGACAGGTGGTTTGATAATGGTGGTCTGCCTATAGAGAAGCCTACAAAGTTGGAACCAGAGAAAGTTAAGACCGAAGAAGAGTTAGAACAAGAAAAACAGCACAAGGCAGATATAGCAAAAAGAAAAGAGGCGACCATTTTGGCAAACCTTAAATAGTTCTATGCAAAAGAGTGAGTACATCAAATTACTTCAAGAGAGGCCATGGAAGGAGATGGAAGATTTTTTCGAAGCCATGCCACCTAGTGACATCAAGCCAATTGCACAATTAGATATCAACACAGAAGACTGGATACAATTCACAATAGACAATTTTGATAATGTTCAACAAAAATACGAACATCCAAAAGATCATTATGGAGAACTTGCAAACAAATGGGCAACTATTAATAATAATTTAGGACGTAACCAACACAACACATGGGAACTAAATTATGGTATGCACGGTGATACCAATGAAAAATTGATTGAACTTCTAGGAGATAAAAATTTAGAAACATTGAATGTAATCAGAGACACAGTGTTGATAAGATTAATAATAAAATTTCCTGGGCATGGATTGGCATGGCATCAAGATGAAGCAGGATCTTATAAGAAAAAGATGCCTTATGACTTTGATGAAAACTTTGTAACCGAAAAAGGAACACTGAAAAGACTTTGGTTCTCTGTGCAGGATTGGAAGGATGGCCACGTGATGCAGATCAGTAAAACTGTTTTATCTGATGTAAAGAAAGGTGAAGTTTATCAAATACCATGGAATGTAGGTCATGCTTCTAGCAATTTTGGTTACCAACCGCAGATGACAGTATCTTTTACAGGAGTTATTAAATGATATATTCACAGAACCATGCAAAAAGATTCCAAGCGATAAGGCAAGACATACACGATGGTTTGGACAAAATACATTCAAACGAAAAAGTCGTGAATGGATATTATGTTACCGAAGTTGAAAAACAACTAAGGCAACTGAGCAACAGGAAGTATGCCTTGCTTGTTACCTCTGGATCACATGCAATCACAATAGCCCTTGAGGCACATGGACTACAGCATGGTGACTCTGTGATAGTCACTAACTACTCTTGCCCTGCAAGTCTAAGCAGTGTGATGGTTGGTGGATATGAACCAGTTTTCTGTGAGATTGATCAACATGGAAATATGGATCCGAGGCAGTTGCCTTCTTTAATGAATCCAAAAGTTAAAGGATTGGTTGCCACTGGACTGTATGGCGACATGCATGATCACGACGCAATAAAAAAATTTTGTGATGATAACAATATAGTTTACATCAACGATGCCGCACAATCACAATTTGCCTTATGTAATGGTGTTGACAGTTTGGAGTGTGGTGACACAGTGGCAACGAGTTTTGCTGACAACAAACCTATTCCTACGATAGGAACATATGGTGCTATAATGACCAATGATGACAAAGTGTATAATATGGTAAGAGCTTTGAGGAAAAATGGAAAGGCCACGCATGATGAACCATACTTGATGGCAGGTTATAGCAGTCATCCGGAAGAGGACAAAGCCTTACAGATACATGCAACAATGCCACACTTTAGGAAATGGATAGACAGACGTGTTGAAATAGGAAACATGTATGACGAGGCGTTCAAAGGCAAAATCGAAGTAAGACAGAAGCCAGAATATTCAACTTGGAATGGGCACAAGTATTCAATTTTTGTTGAAGACAAACTTTGGTCACATGCTAAATTGAATCAAATGGGAGTGCAAACTGAAAGACACTATTTGGATAACTTCGCTTCTTTAAGTTGGACTCCTCAAACAGCACAAGCCTTTTCCGTAACAGATAGATTTGTTAAGCAAAGTTTGACCATACCTAACAATCCACACATGACCGACGAAGATGTTAACTTCGTGATTGATTGTGTGCTAAACCACAAATAAAAAACAGTTTACCAAATGTTATAAATAATCTTGTAGCGCCATCATCCTGATGACGTCGGCAAAAAAAATGACCTGTTAGTACCTTTGGGAAAGCCGTTTGAAAGGGCCATGCCGTGTGCGAAACTTCGCTAACAATTTACCTAGTGTGACACGGTTCAATATTGACTCCTATTGCAAACTGTGTTACACTACTTAGAATATGGCTATTAGAAACAAAATAAAATTTAGAACTCCCATATCACCTGATGTGATCTCTATGCCTTCTAAAAAATCAACTGAAGACAGGGGCGATGTGATTGATAAATTAAAATTCAAGTTGACCGAGGACAGGCATGATCCCAAGGATAAGGTTTTACCTGAGATACTTGATCAACATCCGTGGCATTGGGATCCGATGAAAACAGACCACAACGACGCAAGTTGTTTCGTTGGAAACTGGGCAAATAAGTTTGATTGGGAAGGACTTTCCAAATGGTGCATACAAAAAGCAAACGAACATGGGTTGCCTGAAAAGTATTGGGACTATGATGAGTTAACGGGTGACTTCTGGCATGGCAAAGATATAGCGACCAACACTCCTATTCGAGAACAGGCACTGTTAATGTTAAAAGACAACACATTCAATAAGCACAATACACAGTATTTTAAAATTGCTAACAAAGACTTTGAACACTGGGAGCAACCGTTACGAGATTTGTTTCCTCAGTTCGGTGAAGACAAGATGGGTGTAAGTCTTTTTGTCCAACCGCCAGGCAGTATGCACTGGAGTCATGTGGACACATATACCAGTTTCATAAGGCGAACAGGAGATGCCAAAGCAGACTATTTTAGATTAAGAAGATACATGATCTTTCCTAGGAATTGGGACTTCGGCCATTTCTTTCATTATGGCAACCATTGCATGAACCAATGGCGACAAGGTGACCTTTGGGACTTGAAGCCTGGCATATATCATGGTAGTGCAAATAGCGGACCAACACCAAAGATAACAATACACTGGAGTGGTGAACTCAAGGACGGATACGGAGAACTGGAGCAAGAATATGGGCGAATGGAATCCTAATTATAAATTAAAAGATGTAGTATCAGCGGAAGGACATGTGCCTGATGATCCAAAATACTATATGGAAAAAAGTAGAATGAAAGATGCACCCGAAGTAACACTTTGGGACTTCATTGAGAAACAACCAGACAAGGAATGGATCGAATTTTCAAAGGAAACAGGAGCAAATCTTGTCGACACTCATGATGCAAAGGAATGGTATGTTGGCCACTATCCTGTGGACCAACAAAAATTTATTGACTTCATGATGGCAAACAAAGACACTTGCCAAAAGAAATATTACGAAGCAAGGCCATATCATACAGGAAGGAATGAATTTACTTTGGACCTACCAATGAAGGTTGGATATAACAAAGGCAACTGTTGTGAGTACAACTGGGGACTATATGGTGACAGCAATGATAAACTTAAAGAATTATTGGGCAGGGAATATTTCAAAAGCATTAAAATTGATTATGATACTGCACTATGCCGACTAATGGCATACTTGCCAGGACAGACCCTGCCTTGGCATTTTGATTACCTTGGTGGATGGTGTAGGATTAATAAACATTTGAATCCAGATCCAGACACAAGACAG
>MDTA01079833.1_pt1 | contig 14157 bp, 14 predicted proteins | sample 811151 | NCBI WGS metagenome assembly MDTA01 (sample SAMN05326648, study PRJNA326480) | marine metagenome | isolation source: seawater | place: Indian Ocean: South | collected 2010 | reverse complement strand
GTTGCATTATGGTCATTAATGGTTCTATTTGCTAATGGCGATGTTCCTCTTTGCAACGTTGACTACAACAACAAATATCCTACTGGAAACATAATGAATAGTTCCATAAGAGAACTTTGGAAATCAAAAATCTTAAATCAAAGAAGAAAATTACATCTCACTGATAACAAAAAAAAAATATCAATTTGTGAAAATTGTAATGTTTGGGATGAGGTAAAAGGTGAAGAAATTGTTTCACCTGAATTTGCTGAAAAAGTTTCGATTATTAACAGTCAAACAAAATAAATGAAAATTCCAAGCATTTTTGTAGGGTGCGGTCCATTTGGATTACAGCGACTTCGTGTACTTATTAAAAAAACGAATTTTTTACCTATAGCATGCGTTGATAAAAATGTTTCTATCGCAAAAAAAAAACTTAGCAATGATGAATTAACAAAAAAATTACAATTACATAAACATGTTTTTCCATCTATCAGTGAAGCTCTTAAAAAAAGAAAAGCAAAAGCCTGCTTTATATTTGTTGCAGCTGATCAACATGCAAATTTAGTTTCTCAAAGTTTAAAAAATAATTTACATACTTACTGCGTCAAACCAGTAGCGATAAATAAAGTTGAATTCAAAAATATTTACTCAATATTAAAAAAAAAGAATTTACAGTTTCTGCAAGGATACAATAATCAATGGAATGAAGCTGCTACTCATATGTATAAAACTATATATGAACAAAAAGCTATTGGAAAAATATTAGGCGGCCAATGTATTTGTTGGGGAAGACAAAACTTGAAGTTATCACCGCCACATATTGAGGTTAAAAAAAAAGGTATGTTTTACTTAGCATTAGCATGCCATCAATTAAGTCAACTAGTAATGATAAAAGGATTGCCCGAATATGTAACCTCTTATGTTCACAAAAGGGTTGATAAAGATATAGGCCAACTTGGCGTGTTCGGAACTTCAGGGGGACAATGTATTTTTGAATATCCCGGCAAAATCCCATTTTCTTACACCGGAACAAGAGCCGCTCACGGTAATCCTTATGGATTTGCATCTAGATGGAGTGGACAATGGATAATACACGGTGAAAAAGGTGATTTAAAAAGAGATGGAGGGAGAATAACTATTTTTAAAAATGGCCAAGTTGTTGGTGATAATTTTTTAAAAGATCTGGATAATAATTTATTACTAGATGAAGAAATTCAATTTTTAAAATTTTTTGATATGATTAAATTTTCAAGAAGCAAGAAAAATCCTTTTAAAAAATTTTACGAGGACTCAATTGATACTTGGATTTTAATGGAAGCTTGTAATGAGTCGGCAAAATTAAACAAAAAAATCTCAGTGAAAAATTTTAAAAGAAAAATATTAAGTTAAAATTATAAAAATGGAAAAGAAGAATTTACTTATAATTGGAGCAACATCGGGCATTATAATTTCTTGTTTGGATAAGTTTTTAGAGAAAGAATACAATATATTGGCAACATATCATAATGAACAAAATCTTCAAAATATTCCAGATAAAATAAAAAATTCAAAACGTATCAATTTTTTAAAACTTGATTTGAGTTCTGAAAATGAAAAAATCATAAATGTTTTAAAACAAAATAAAGTGAAAGCAGACTTTATCATTTATGCTGTTGGTGGTTCATTTGGAGTTAAAGAATATCCTATGGAATTAAACCAATGGCAAAAAATGCTAGATATGAATATTCTCAAGCATATTCTTATAAATAATTATTTTTTAAATGAAATGAAAAAAAAAAAATTTGGTAGAATTTTATTTTTTTCTACTTCTGCCGTAGAGGATAAAAATGCATCTATTGCTTATTCGACCTCTAAAGCTTTCTTAGAAAATTATGTAATAAAATCTGCAAATATTTTTGGAAAATATAATATTCTAATCAATTGTATTAAAACAAGTATTGTTGCAGCTAAAAACAATAATTGGTTTAAAGCTTCAAAAGAAAAACCAGATTTTGTTAATGAATTTGCAAAAAAATATATTTCAGTTGAAAGAATTGGAACAGGTGAAGACCTTGTAAACTTTATAGAACTTATAATATCTGAAAAAAATAAATTTATGAATGGTTCTATTGTAAGGATAGATGGTGGTCTAAAATAACCATATTTAAAATTTTCTTAATTTAAAAGCTCTACAATTGATAAATATAAAACAACATCTCAAAGTAAGTTTTATTTTAAAATGTTTAAAACTATTAATAGTATTTTTTTTAATTGAGGTATGGTTATTTGCAATAGCGTTAATATTAATATTATTTTTGAGAGTGTTTAATAAATACTTTAACATTAGATTTGGAAAATGGAGAATAGATGTTATAGGAAATAGTATTCATAATCTTGACTGTTATATTGGCGAAAAAAAATTATTTAATATAAATTCAAGAGATTATTTTTTTATTGAGGGAGATTGTTGCAACTCTTTTTTGCTTCAATTAATTAGAAGAAATCTCAAAATTAAATGGTTTGTAAAATATTTTTACAAAATAAACAAATTATTACCCGGAAAATCAAATCTTTCAATTTATCCTGAAGATTATAGGTCAATAGGTTCAGGTGGGACTGATCCAAATAGAATAATATCAAAAACAAAAAATAATCTAGTTTTTAGAAAAGAAGAAGAAAAAATTGGCCTCAATTACTTGAAAAATGTAGGAATAGGTTCGAAAAAATTTATTTGTTTTATTTACAGAAATGAGTCTTACAAAAAAAATTATTTTCCAAAAATTAATTTTTCCTATCACAATTATAGAAATACGAACATTGAAAGTTACTATGAAGCTTTAAATTATTTTACAAGCAAAGGTTATTATATAATTAGAATGGGTAAAGGAGAAGATCATCCAATAAAAATAAAAAATGAAAAAATTATCGATTATTCTTTTTCTAAATATAGGTCAGATTTTTTGGACATTTGGCTAATGAGCCAATGTGATATCTGTTTTACTTCTGGCACCGGCCTAGACGATGTAGCAATAGCGTTTAGGAAACCAATACTAAATGTTAACTTAATTCCAATGGCTTCGATAAGGTCTTACTACCCAAATATTTTGTGCATCTTTAAAAAATTAAAACTAAAAGGTAAGAATGAATATTTAAAACTATCAAAATTAATAGATCTTAATGCAGAAAATTTATATTTAACTCATGAATACAATTCAAGAAAAATTTTAATACAAGATAACTCTTCCGAAGAGATAAAAAAAGCAGCAGAAGAAATGTATTTAAGAATAACAAATCAATGGGAAGAAAAAAAAAACTTAAGTGATCAACAAACAAAGTTTTGGGAAAAGTTATTTTTATCTAAAAATTTTTCTTCAGGAAGAAGATGGATAAACAAAAGCTGTAAAATAGGGTCAGATTTTTTAAACGTAAATAAACACTTGTTGGAATAAAAAAAAAATTATTAAATTATTAAAATAAATATGAAAATCAAAAATTCTTCTTTAAAATCATTTGTGCATGAATTATTTAAAAATTATTTTAAAGAGTTCAGTATAATAACATTATTAGTAGTTATTGATGGATTTTTGTTATCATTATCTGTTTTGTCCTTAATTCCGCTTACTGATTTGTTCTTTAATTCCGAGGAGAATTTTAGCAAGATAACAATTTTTATAATTAGTATAATAAAGGACATAAATCTGCCGGTAAATTTATTAACCTTTTTTCTTTTATTTATAGTCACTACTTTTTTGAAGTCTTTCTTTTCGATAATTATAAATTACCAGACACAAAATCTAAAATATTATATTTATAGCTCGTTATTTAAAAGATTATTTTCAAATGTTCTGAGTGCGAAATGGATTTTTTTCAATGATTTAGGTCAAGGAAAGTTATTTAACACTTTTAGAACAGAATTAGGAAAAGTTGGAGACGCTGCTGGTTATTTTAGCATTGTTATATCTTCCTTATTACAATTAATAGTTTATTTAATAATTCCGATATATTTAAATCATGAGTTAACCTTAACTTTGATTTTTTCATCTTTTTTATTATTTTTTCCTTACAAGATTATTAATAGGTATGCAAAAAAACTTGGTAATCAATCTACTTCTGCCGCTAATAATTTTTCAGCTTCTATTCAAGAAATGATTTCAAACTCTAAATATTTTATTTCAATAGGTGAAACAAACACTCCATTAAACAACTCTATTAAATATTTGAATAATCATATTAGGCCCACAATTTTATTTCATGTTGTAAATTTTTCTATAGAACAACTATTAAAACCTATTTTTATTACTTTACTACTAGCTATTATTGTTTTTACTACAAAAGAAAATATACAATTTTCAGAATATGCAGCTTTTTTTTGGAGTCTACTAGCTACTGTCCCTCTAATTACAAAAATTCTGAATAATTTTTCGTTTGTTTGGAATTACTCACCTAGCTTTGATCAACTTAAAAAGATACAAAAAAAAGCAATTAAATATAAAGAGTCTAATGGATCTTTAAATTTTAACAAACTCGAGAAAGATATTGAATTTAAAAATGTAAATTTCTCTTATGGAAAAAAGAAAGTTTTATTAAATTCAAACTTTAAGATTAAAAAAAATAAGATTAATTTTATTATTGGAAAATCAGGTAGAGGAAAGTCTACCATTATAGATTTATTAACCGGTATACAAGATCCAAACAAAGGTGAAATTCTAGTTAATGGTAAAAACTTCAAAAAAATTGAGAAAACTTCTTTTAGAAAAAAACTTGGAATTGTAAATCAAGATTTGACATTGTTTTACGAAACAATAAAAAATAACATAACACTATTTGAAAAAAAATACACCAAATCTGAAATTGATAAAGCGCTTTTTTTTTCAGGTTCAAATTTTTTTATAAATAAATTAAAGAAAAAAGTTGAGACAATTGTTGGAGAAAGAGGTACTCAATTATCAGGTGGCCAAAGACAAAGAATTTTATTAGCACGTTCACTTTTAAGAAAACCAGAGATTTTAATACTGGATGAGGCTATTAATTCTTTAGATAAAAATTCAAGGATCAAAATAATGAAAAATTTGAGAAATATAGTTCACAAAGTGACAATAGTAATTATCTCACATGACTATATTGATTTTGAAAAAAGGGACAATATAATTAGAATTTAGCTCTAAAAACTTTTAATTTTATTTACAAATAATATTTTATGAGAAAAAAAATTTTAATCACTGGTGGTACTGGTTTTATAGGTTCTCACTTATCTGAAAAATTTATCAAACACGGTTACGAAGTAAGGGTATTCGATAGATATAATCCAAATTATAATTTAGGAAATTTATCTAATTCAAATTTTAAATCTAAAATTGATTTTATTTTCGGAGACATTAGGGATTATGACTCTGTTGTAAATGCAGCAAAAAATTGTGATATTATTTTTCATTTAGCTGCTTTAATAGGTATACCTTATTCTTATGTTTCACCACTAGCATACATCAAAACGAATGTTGAAGGAACTTATAACATACTTGAAGCTGCTAAAAACTTAAAAACAAAAAAAATATTTGTTACTTCTACAAGTGAAGTGTATGGATCAGCAAATTATCTTCCAATTGATGAGTCTCATCCTTTAAAACCTCAGTCTCCATATTCTGCTAGTAAAATTGCTGCTGATAATTTGGCTCTTTCATATTACAATTCATTTAATCTTCCAGTAAATATTTTAAGACCATTTAATGTTTATGGACCTAGACAATCTCAAAGAGCGATAATTCCGACATTAATTAAGCAAATTATTAACTCTAAAAATAATAGTTATATTGAAGTTGGGAATATTTCTCCAAGAAGAGAATTTAATTATGTGAGTGATATTTGTGAAGGATTTTTAAGTTCAATTAAACTAAAGAATAATGGTCAAGTAATAAATATTGGAAATGGATATGATGTATCAATTAAAGACTTAATTCAAATTCTTGCCAGATTAATGAATAAGAAAATTAGACTCAAAGTTAACAAAAAAAGAGTTAGACCTTCTAAAAGTGAAGTTATGCAACTAAGGGCTTCATGTAATAAAGCAAAAAAACTAATAAACTGGCAACCAGTGTATAAAAATCTGAAAGGGTTAGAAAAAGGTTTAAAAGAAACAATTAATTGGAATTTAAAAACTAATAACAAATTTTCTAAACTGTATATAATTTAAAATGGATATTATTACTAAAGGCCTTACCGAAACTTTAAAAAAATTTAAAAGAAAGAAATTATTTGTTCATGAGCCAGATATTAGATCAAAAGATTTTAATTACTTAAAAAATTGTATTAATAAAAAGGAAGTCTCAGCAATCGGTTCTTACGTAAGCTCTTTTGAAAAAAAAATTGCTAAAATTACAAAAGCAAAAAACGTAATACTTACTAATTCTGGCACATCTGCTTTACATATAAGCTGTATATTAGCAGGTGTAAAAAAAAATGAAGAAGTTTTAGTCCCCGCTTTTACGTTTGTTGCGAGTGTTAATTCAATTCTATATTCTCAGGGAATTCCTCATTTTATAGACACAAAAAAAAATAATTTAACAATTGATTTTAAAAAACTAGATAAATATCTGAAAAAAATATCAAAAAAATATAAGGGCAGAACAATAAATAAAAAGACAAATAGAACAATTAAAGCTATAATGATAGTACATCCTTTTGGTCATCCTGTAGATTGTGATCAAATGATAAAAATTTCAAAAAAATATAACTTAGAAATAATTGAAGACGCAGCAGACTCTCTAGGTAGTTTTTTCAAAAAAAAACATGTAGGAACATTCGGAAAAATAGGAGCAATAAGTTTTAACGGAAACAAAATTGTTACATGTGGTCTAGGTGGAGCTATTATTACCAATAGTAATAAAATTGCAGAAGAAGCTAGAAATCTAATATCTGTCTCTAAAACTAATCACAAATTCAAATTTATACATAAAAAACTTGGATATAATTATAGATTAGCCAATATAAATGCAGCTTTGGGATTAAGTCAGTTAAAAAGATTTGAAAATACATTGAGACTTAAAAGAAAACTCTTTAAATTTTATGACAAAGAAATCAATAAGAATTATTTTCAACTAATAAAGGAGAATGGTGATAAAAAATTTAATTATTGGCTTCAAACTATAATTATTAACAGAAAGTATAAATCAAAAGTTGATAAAATTTTAAATCAATTGGTTAAAAATGGATTTAATTTAAGAAAAGGCTGGGAATTAATGACAAGTATGAATTATCTAAAAAAGTATCCTCAAATGAATTTAGATGCTTCAAAAGATGTACAGTCTAGGATAATAAATTTACCAAGCAGTTCTTTTCTAATTAAAAATATTTAAATTGTGAAAAATATCAGGTTAATTGCAAGGCTAGATATCAAAAGTGAAAATTTAGTCAAAGGAATTCATTTGGAAGGTTTAAGGATCATTGGTGATCCGAGTGAATATGCAAAAAAATACTACGAAGATGGTGCAGATGAAATTTACTATGAGGATACTGTAGCAAGCCTGTACGGAAGAAACAATCTAAAGGAAGTTGTTAAAAAAACTGCGAAAAATGTTTCTATACCACTTCTAGTTGGCGGCGGCCTAAGGTCAATTGATGATATAAAGGAAATTCTAAGAGCTGGGGCAGATAAAGTTTCAATAAATAGTCAAGCTATTAAAGATAAAAGTTTTATTACTAAAGCTGTTAAATATTTTGGTTCATCAACCATAGTTTTAAATGTTACTTACAAATCATGGCCTGATAGATCATTTATAAACAATAAATACAAAACTGTTAGTCATGGACTAAATAAAGAAACATCAGAATGGAAAAAATTTTTTCAAGTTTATGTAGAAAATGGAAGAGAACAAACCGGGCTTGATGCTATTGATTGGATTATAGAAGCAGAAAAATTAGGTATAGGAGAAGTCATACTTACCTCTATAGATCAAGATGGAACAAAAAAAGGATTTGATTTAAACTTGACTAAAAAAATTTGTTCAATCTTAAGTATTCCGGTTATTGTTACAGGGGGCTGCGGAAGTATTGATGATGTTCAAGGATTGATAGAGAAAACCGACTGTGATGCAGTTAGCATAGCTTCAAGCCTTCACTATGATATTTTTTCAATTAGTCAACTTAAACATAATTTAAATAAAAAAAATATAAAAGTTACGTTTCATGAATAAAAATATTATTACTATAATTGATTATAATTGTGGAAATATATTTAGTTTAATAAGAATACTTGAAAAATTAAACATTAAATATAACGTAAGCAATGACCCTAGAATAATTGCTAAGTCAGATAAATTAATTTTACCAGGAGTAGGTTCTTTTTCTGTGGGAATTGACAACCTTAAAAAAAAAAATATAGATGAAAGCATCAAGCAATTTGTTGAAAAAGGAAATTGGATTCTAGGTATCTGCCTTGGGATGCAACTTTTAGTTACAAATAGCGAAGAATTTGGCGATAATGATGGTTTAGATTTGATTAAGGGAGAAGTAAAAAGACTAAAGTCAACTAATAAAAAAAAATACAAGATTCCTCATGTCGGGTGGAACTCAATCAATTTTAAACAAAATACTAATTCAGATAATTTTTTAATTAATGTGAAAAATTATTCAAATTTTTATTTTACACACTCCTTTGCTGTAAAAACAAAGTTAAAGGATAATACTTTAGCAGAAACTATTTATTCTGAAAATTCATTCTCATCTATAATTTCAAAAGAAAATATACTTGGTGTGCAGTTTCATCCTGAAAAAAGTGGAATAGCTGGAGAAAAAATGATAAGAAACTTTCTAAATTTATAAATATGGCATTGATCTTAAAAGAGTCTTTAAAGAAAGAAAAATTTAATATACAAAAGTATTACAATCTTCCTAAAGAAGTATTTCATTGTAAAAAATGTGTAATTTCAAATCAAAGACCAAGAATTACATTTGATAAAAACGGAATTTGTAGTGCTTGCAAGTTTGCAGAAACAAAGCATAAAATTATTGATTGGGATTCTAGAGAAAAAGAATTGATTAAATTACTAGATAAATTTCGAAAAAATAATGGAGAGTGGGATGTAGTTGTTCCATGTAGTGGCGGAAAAGATAGTATCTATGTCGCTCATATGCTTAAGTTTAAGTACAACATGAATCCACTCACAGTAACATGGGCGCCAATGATATATACAGATGTTGGAAGAAGAAACCTGCAAAATATGATTAAAAGTGGTCTAGACAATATTGTAGGAACACCAAATGGAAAGATACATAGAATTTTAACAAAATTATCTTTAGAAATGATAGGTGATGTTTTTCAACCATTTATTTATGGCCAAAAAAGTTTTCCGATGAGGATAGCAATTAAATTTAAAATTCCACTTGTCATGTTTGGCGAGAACGGTGAGGTAGAGTATGGCGGAGACAATAAAAATGCTGATGTACCTACTCATAACGTTACAGATGATATGGTAAAACATTACTTTTCAGGCGTTTCTCCTGAGGAGTTTAGTAAGCACGGTATTGATAAAAAAGATTTAAGATTTTACTACCCACCATCAGAAAAAGAGGCTCAAAAAATTGGATTAGAAAACCATTTTTTTAGTTATTATAAAAAATGGGTCCCGCAAGAAAATTATTATTACGCAGTCGAAAATTGTCAATTTGAGCCTGAACCGGATGGAAGATCAGAGGGAACTTATTCAAAATATGCTAGTTTAGATGACAGAGTAGCTGGGTATCACAACTATTTTGCTTGGCTAAAATTCGGTCACGGAAGAGCAACATCAGATGCAGCACATGAAATTAGAGATGGTCATATAACAAGAGAAGAAGGAATTTCTTTAGTTAAAAAATATGATGGGGAATTACCAAAAAAACATTTTAAAGAATTTTTAGAATACGTTGATCTAACAGAGGAAGAATTTTTTATAATAGCTGATAGATTCAGAGCAGATCATCTATGGGAAATGAGGGGAAATTCTTGGAATTTAAAAAAACCTGTTTGGGGTAAATGAAGTTAGTAAACAGTACAAATTTAAAAACCTACAACAAAATTTATAGGTCAATGGATGCAGAACATTTTTATCCAAATACAAATCTTGTTAGACTTGAAAAATGGTTTTTTTTTCAAAAAAAAGGCACACTATTAGACCACGGATGTGGTTATGGAGAAAATAGTATTTTTCTTGCCAACAAAGGGTACAAAGTGAGAGCTAGTGAAATTTCTAAAAATTTATGTAATTATTTAAAAATAAAATTTAAGAAAAAAGTCAAATTAAAAAAAAATATTAAGCTTGAGCTAATAGATCCTAACTCTGAAACTCTAAATTACGAAGATAATTCATTTGATTTTATAATAAGTCTAGGTGTTTTGGAGATGCTTTCCAATAGAAAATATGCAAAAAATCTAATAGACGAATTTTTGAGATGTCTAAAGCCAAACGGCAAAATGATCGTGTCCACTTTAGCGATGAAAAATACATTTGTTAAAAAATCAAAAAGAATAGGTAAAGAAACTTATAAATTTACCAAAAGTGAAAAATTTAAAAACAAAAATAATTTAAAATATGAACTATATATACCTAGCTCAAAAAATTCTTTTAGAGGTATTTTTAACAAAAAATATTGCAAGCATATTGAGATAGGTTCATGGGATAATGAGTATTGCGGTGTTGAAGGAAAACATTTAGTAGCACTTATCCAAAAACATGGATCTTAAAAAAAATAAAAAAGTAGCAGTATTTGGCTATGATTTCGGTGGAGCTTTTAATACAATTATATTTTTAATTAAAAAAAAATATAACTTAAAAAAAATTGATTTTTTTTTTTTCGGTCCCAGTAAAAGTTGTCTTACCCTTTTAAAAAAAAAAATTTCAGTAAAAAAAAATTTTTCCAATTTTGAGATTTACAATCAGGCGATTTATTCTTTAAGTAATGTTAAAAATAAAGAATTTTTGTTTCTCAAAAATATTAAAAAAAACAAAATTCCTACTAAGCTAATTTTAGATGGCTGGGGTAATTATCAAAAAAAAATGGCAACTAGTAAGATAAATTTATTACCAGATGAAATTATAACATTCGATACTATTTCATTCAAAATAGTTTCTAAATTGATTAAAAATCCAAATATTAAACTTTACAGAGATTTGATTTTTGATTTCTTTAAAAAAAATATAAAGAAAAGAAAAAAAAATTATCTTCTTTTTTTACAAACCAAATCTCTTAACAAGAAAAAAACTGTTGAGAGAGTTTTATCTGTGTGTAAAAAAAAAAATATTCAATTTAAATTTCGCAATCATCCCTCTTGGCAGTCAAAAAATCGCTTTATTATAAGCTCAATGTTTAAAGATATATCTGGCGCAAAGTATATTTTAGGTGACCACAGCAGCATGTTGATTTATGGAAGCGTCCTTGGTTCTAAATCTTTGTATTTTTGCAAAAAAGGAGTTGATAAATTTGGTTGGAATAAATATAGAATTTTTAACAGATTTAATATAAAGAAAATTTATAACATTGAAAGTTTAGAAAGAAATTTGATTTAAAAATGGGCTATTTCACGGATGACATCACGGTAAAAGCATATAAGTATGCTTATAAAAACAATTATGATCACTCTTATCCAAATGAAAATATCGTTAGAATAAGCCAGGCAATAAAACTGAAACCAGGTTCTAAATGTTTAGACTATGGTTATGGATTTGGCGAAAATTTAATTCACTATGCTAAGAAAGGCCATAAGATGTTTGGCCTCGACATTGATAAAACACTAGAAAAAAAAACATTAAAAAAAATTAAAGAGAGAAATCTCAAATTGAAATTTAAACCTGAATTTAAAACTTTGATAAATAATAACAAAAAACTTCCTTACAAAGATAATACATTTGATTTCATACTCTCAAATCAAGTTGTTTATTTACTGGCTTCTGAAGAAAAAATATTCAAGTTACTAAAAGAATTTAAAAGAGTTGCAAAAAAAAATGCAGAACTTGTAATAACTATGATGGGTGAAAAAAATTGGGTAGCTCGAGATGGGAAATATATTGGTAATAATTGTTATGAGTATGACGATAAAAGTAAATTAAATAAGGTAAAAGGTAATTTTTTACACAGATTTTATATAGTAAATTCAAAACCTCATATTGAGTTTCTTTTTAGAGATTTTAAAATTAATGAAATAGGTTATTTTGATAATTCTTATCTAGGTGTGCATGGCCACCATTATGTTATATTTTTAAAAAATACTAAATAATTAAAGTATTTTTAATGCAATTAGACGCAATCATATTAGCAAGAAAAAACTCTAAAAGATTAAAAAATAAAAATTTTAAATTACTTAATCGCAAAGAGTTAATTGACTACACTATAGAGTCAGCAATAAATTCAAAAAAAATTTCTCAAATATACTGCTTTTCAGATAAAGATTTAAGTTATAAAAAAAAGAAATATAAAAGAAAAGCTATTTTTATTAAAAGACCCTCAAAAATTTCAAAAGATAAAACCACGACAGAGGAAACGTTAAAGTTCTTGTTAAATATTTTAAATAAAAAGAAATTATTGTCTAAAAATTTTATACTATTGCAAGCCTCTTCTCCATTAAGAACATCGAGTATTATTGATAAATCGATAAAAATGTATTTTAAAAATAAAAATAAAAGTTTTGCCAGTTTTAGAGAAATAACAAAAAGAACTTACATAAGAGTAAGGAATAAATTTTTACTTCAAAAAAAACTTTTTTTTCAAAGAGATGGATCTATATTTATTTTTGACACAGAAGAATTTTTAAAAACAAATAAAATAGTTTCCGACTCATCTGGAGGAATAATTTTAAAAAAAGAACTTTCAATTGATATAGACACAATTAATGACTTTCGTGAAGTTCAAAAAAAACTAAGTAATGAAAAGAAAAAAAAATAAAGTTTTTATAATTGCTGAAGCTGGAATAAATCATAACGGTTCTGTGCAACTAGCCAAAAAATTAATAGATAAAGCAGCTTATGCTGGAGCAGACGCAATAAAGTTTCAAACATTTAAATCAGATAATGTAATTTCAAAATATGCTAAAAAACTAAAATACCAACAGGTAGGAAACAAAGATAAAGAATCTCAACTTAAAATGTTAAAAAAAAGTGAACTAAGCTACTCTAATTTTGAAACTCTTTTCAAATATTGCAAAAAAAAAAAAATTATTTTTTTATCTACCCCTAAAGACTTAGAAAGTGCAAAGTTTCTTAATAGATTGGGGGTTTTAATGTTTAAGATAGGCTCAGGGGATATTTTAAATCATCATTTACTCAGATACGTCGGTTCTACTAACAAAAAGGTGATACTTTCTACTGGAATGGCTACCTATGCTGAAATAAAAAATTCTTTAAAAGCACTATCTATTTCCAAAAAAAAAAATATTTCCTTATTACATTGTGTTTCTTTATACCCAACTCCTTTAAAGTTAATTAATTTGAATACTATTAAATTCTTGAGAAAAAAATTCAAAATAAATTGCGGCTTTTCTGATCATACTTTGGGAGATGAAGCCGCTCCTATTGCAGCTGCATTGGGCGCAAATATTATAGAAAAACATTTTACATTAAATAAGAAACTAAAAGGACCAGATCATAAACTATCGCTAGAACCGAAAAGTTTTAAAAATTACGTTAAAAAAATAAGAGATGTTGAGACTTGCTTAGGTTTTGAAGATAAAGTTATATCAAAAGAGGAGGCAGAGAATATAGTAAGATTTAGAAGAGGTTTAGTTTATCTTAGGCCTCTAAAAAAAAACTATATACTAAAAAAAAAAGACATAGGTATTAAACGCCCACTTTTAGGTCTCGAACCTAAAGATATTAATTTAGTGACAGGAAAAAAATTAAAAAAAGATGTGTTTGAAGACTATCCCATTAAGTTAAAAGATTTTTATGTCTAATAAGATTATATCTATTTCATCATCAAGATCTGACCTTGGACTTTTATCTGTTTTAGTGAGAAGAATTTTAAAAGAAAAGCAAAATATCGATTTATTGATTTGTGGCAGTCATTTAGATAAAAATTTCGGACAGACAGAGAAAGATATAAATCGTGAAATAAAAAAAATATCTTTAAAATTACACACAGATACTAATTTTAAAAAAATAAACTTTAAAAAAAAATTATTAAATAAATTTGAATTAATTTTAAATAAAAAACACTATGACTATGGTATTATTT
>MDTA01225949.1_pt1 | contig 14160 bp, 21 predicted proteins | sample 811151 | NCBI WGS metagenome assembly MDTA01 (sample SAMN05326648, study PRJNA326480) | marine metagenome | isolation source: seawater | place: Indian Ocean: South | collected 2010 | reverse complement strand
CAATCGCAAGAGTTACCAGCCGTAGCAGCAATAAGAGTTACTGCACCGTAAGATGAACGCAACACAAGTGAAGCAAGTCCATCAATACTTTGGTTGGCGTGTCCGCGGTTGATTGTGACAGCCTTGGTGTCCGCGATTGTGTGTGCCTTGATGACGCAAACATCACCAGCAGCAGGGTTCGCTGGAAGCGTAACCGAAGCATTATCACTAAGAGCCGCAAAGAAGTTAAGACCGACTGCAACAGTTCCGCCATCTGCAATAGCAGCAGCAGACATACTGTCACCACCAGTGGTGTCAACAGACATAACACCGTTAGTAGCAGTAATACCGGTACCAGCGATGCTGTTCACAAGATCAGCAATGCTTTCTTTCTTAGATTGGTTAGAATCATCAGCGTCGATAATAGCAATACTATCGTTAGCGACGTTAGCAACCGCAGCGCTCAACTCGTTAAGATCGAGAGCAAGAACACCAGATGCAGCACCAAGACCAACACCAGCCAAATCAGAAGCAACGTCGGTACGAGTGCGGATCTTCATGTCTTTTGTACTTGCATCAAGAGCCACGAACAAGTCGGTTGCACCAACTGCAGCAGCAGAGACACCAGGGAAGTTGATGACAGAGCCATCAGCTTGGAAGTTGCCAGACATTTGCAAGTTAGCTTCGAAGATTGCATTACCAACGACGAGCAAAGTGCTAGAAGCCGAAAGGCTAGAGAACGTACCGGCACCAGCGGAATTGAACCCGAATTGCGATGCGCCACCAGCACGGAAGGAACCGCCAACAGAAGCGGACATAATTTTACCGGTAAGAACGCCACCTTCGCCGGTAGAAGCGAAGGAAAGATCACTGTCATCTTTTATTACTCCGTTAGCACCAGCAAGAAGCACACTACCAGAAACTAAGCTATCAGCAGTAAGTGTTTGAGCACGAACGTCGAAAGCACCAAAGTCTTGGTTTGAATCGTTGTTAGAGATACCGCGAGACAAAGCAGCAAGATCTTGAGCAGCCGAAGTGGTAAGAGTACCAGCAGAGACATTAAGAGTCTTGCCAGCGCCAACAGTGATATCACTGGTAGCGATAGTAGCACCATCAATTGTACCACCGTTGATGTCAACAGTAGTAACAATACCGAGATCGGCGACGGTACGACCAGCGTTAGTCCAGTTAGCTGCGAAAGCAGACGCAGTTAACTGCCCACTTTGGGAGATACCATATGCTCCACCGATGACTAAGCCACCTTTGAAAGTTGCGTCACTAGACGCGGAAAGGACACCAGTTTTCAGAAGACTACCTACTTCTGCGCCTTGATCATTTTTGACAATGAGGCTACCAGAGCGAGTAAGTGATCCGCTGACAATAGCAGGTCCTACTTGAAATTTATAAGCCATGTTTAAAAACCCTCCATATTATAGTTTTATATTTAGGCATGGATGGCATACACCTATCCATATTTAAGCACAAATGTATATCTATGCTTGCTTTTAAATAGTACGTACTCATCGGTACTAAACTTAGTAGATAAAGTATTTATTTGTCCCGTTACAATAAAGCTGAATAGATGCAAAGGGCGACTTCAAAACTACTGAATTTATGCCGTCGATTGTGTCGCTTCCGGGAGCCACAACGGTGATGTTATTATTTGCTGCAGCGCCTCCTTCATCCTTTATGACAAACGTTTGTCCACTCGATGTCGAAGATGCTGCCGGCAAAGTTATTTGTAATACACCGTTGCTAGAATCGGCGCCTATAAAAAAATCTGATGTTGTAATAGTATAGTTTTCATTAACAAATTTTCGTACATGCTCAATGCCGGCGTTTATTCTTAGAATGTTTCCATCAAAAGTTAAATTGCTCTCGCACGTAAGAGAGTTAGCATCCCCGCCCACATTGGTAACAAGTGCATTGTTGGTAGCGTTTGATAAACGTGGAATGTTAGTGATGTTGGAGCCGTCAGAGTAATCTAAATTACCTGAAATAATAGAACCACTGGCTAAATTAAGCCGAGTGGTTAATTTGTCTGGAAGAAAAACAGTTCCTGATAAATTATTGTATGCCATTGGGCGCCTCCCTTACTTAATTAGAAGACAAACCAATTGCTACCGTTTGAATATAAACTAATCGCCGGATTGGATCCTGTTAAAATATAAAAGCTACTATTGTCAATGTTATATCCTGCTGAGCAAGTAAGTCGAATGTTTGTGCCACCTCTTCCAACAACTTCATCTTTTACAATCAAAACAGCACCAGCACCATATGTAGCTGCAGCCGGTATATTAATCTCGACATTGTTATTAAGTGTAACCCCTAAAATATAACTTGGTACACTAGCTGTTACCTTGGCTGAATTAACTGCCGTATACATCCCCTTAAACCCGCGGACACTGACTGTTTCGGTAGTATTATCAGCCCGAAGAATCATTGTTCCGTCAACCTTGGCTACCTCTAAACTTCCTGTTCTTATGTGTCGATCATTATTGGTGTCACCAAAGAATGTTGAACCGGTAGCATCGATCTCTGTTATGTTGTCAATATGGTAATGACTGGCAGAAACAGCGCCATTGACAACAAGTGTGCCAGTTAAAATGAGAGTATTTGCTGGGAATGTGCCATACGCTGCTGTGTGGTACATAAAATTTGCGGAGCCGGAAGTGCTACCAGCGCCCGACATAAATTGCACGGAGCCTGTCGGCCCGAAAGCAGCACCACTAGCAGAACCGGTGCATCGTACATATGCCCAACCAAATGATGGCATCTCTCTATCCTACACCTATGGAGCCAGACCAGCTAGTGCCTGTTTCGGTAGTAACCTTGTCTTTGCTGATTGTTGTCAAACCGGCAACTATATCCACATTGCTGGAGCCTTGGATCCAAAGTTCGGTTACTTTTAACTCTAAGCGACCTGAATTTGGATAAAGTCCTGGCGCACCGCCACGATTTGGAACTAGAAAAAAGTATGGCGCATCTGATTCCGTAATACCTCTTTCTGAGAATCCGACTTTAACTTCTCGCCCGCCGGCGGTGTCGTTGTTTATTACCATAACCCACCTAGTCACCGACGGGAAGTCTATTCTGTTTGGGCCGGCGAGACAATTAATAGATCCGCTAGCGAACGGAATTCCACTTACTTGATACGCCGGCGCGTGGTTAAGCCCAGCTGACCGAATATGCCAGGAGGGTGTAAAGTTTTTTTCATCTGCCATTTTAAATCTCCATTTTGTTTAATGATAAATAGTTGCTTTTTATTTATCCAACACCAGTACTGCCTTTCCAACTTGCGCCGGCTGATGTGGATACGCTTGCTGGTACAATTCTCGTCAAACCAGCTATGACGTCGACGTTCTCGGAACCTTGCAGCCATATTTCAGAAACTTTTACTTCTAGTCGCTGGGTGATTGGAAATGTTCCACGATTAGGCGTTATTGTCACTCTTGGCACTATAAAAAAGTTTTTACTTGAAAGGCCAGCTTCAGAAAAGGCGACTTTAACATCTCGGTTGCCGAGTAGGGCATTACCGTGATTAATAATTATTATCCACCTAGTAACAGACGGAAACTCTATTTTGACAGCCGAGCCTTGGTTGCAATTAATCCCACCTCTTGCAAAGGGTATACCAGAAACCTCATATGCTGGAGTATAGTTTAGCCCTACTCTAGAATTCCACGAGGGTGTAAAGTTTTTGTCTGCCATTTTAAATTCTCCATTTAATTAGGTAATTATCTTCTTTTTTTGTTACGGCGTTCTTGCGCTCTTTGTTTTTTTAATTCTTCACGACGCCTGCGGCGCTCTGCTTTTGCTCTTTCTTCTCTTTTTTTAATTGATGGTTTTTTGTAATATTTTCTGTCTTTAATTTGTTCTACTATTCTTTCTTTTTTAGTTTTTTTAATAAATCTTCTAATCATTCTCTCATGATTGCCGCGGCATTCTTTTGAAGTAACCAATACGTTTGCTTTCTTTTTAGGCATCTTTACTTCATTGCCTCCCACATGCGTGAGGCGCCACCCATTATAGAGCTAATATCAACACCAGGATCTCTAGGATCTCCCAAATCTACGGCGCCGGCTTTAGGTTCCGCGGATTCATATCCCGTCATTGGCTGCGTATCTTCAAACAAATTAACTCCGTTATAAGCATCGTTCCCAATAGCATCCATTAGCTTCCTTCGCTTTTCTGTCAAATCGGCAGGTTGTTGTTGTATTGGAGATCGTACAGGCTTTGGTGGCGGAGCGCTTTCAACAACAATATTGCTTTGATTCATCCCGCGGGCAACCTCAGAAACAATATTAGATAAAACACCTTCCTCTATTAATACCTCGTTAATACACTCTTTGACAAGTGGTTTAATGATTTTCTTTAAATCACTTTTCTTCATCTAAAACCTCATTTAATAATCTGTTAATTCTATCAGCGCGAGTAAACATCTTCGACTCGTTTAAATCTTTTGCTTCTCTCATCATAAAGGCGCCAGGAGTGGAGGGTTCTGAAACCATGTCAAAGCAGATCAACTGAAAGTCGTCTTCAACAATGGTTTTGCCCTTATCTTCACGCACAGAGCCCATGCCTCTAGAAGATACTCCAACAGTAACTCCACCATTTACAAGCTCTTTGAGTATTTTTCCAGATGGTGTTTCAAGTACTTTAATTTTACCCATCACATTCTTGCCATCCATCCATATCTCTGTAACCATATGGGATGCATTTTTAAGATTGATAACTGAATCGTCTGGGTGATCTAATTCCCCAAGAGCACGATTTTCTTTGACAAGTTTTTGATAGTTCTTAACCTCTCGCACCATTGTGCTGTGCTGATATACTCTGCCATTGCCGTTTTGTGTTTCTGTCATTTGCATGATACCCGAAAGAATCATACCGCCGTCAGTAACATAACGCTTCTCTTCCTCAGTTAGAAGATCCTGACAAACGCCGCCATCACATAAAGCGTAATATTCTCTCAGTAGCTTTTTGGACATTATTCTGCCGCTCCAGCGCGACGATTAAGTGATTGAGTAGCGACGGCGCGTTGCAGCCCACTCAGAGCTTGCTTGATTCCAGCTGAATCTGTATCGAGTCCAAGTTTTTCAAGATCTTTAGCAAGCGACTTCAAGTGGGATTGCAAAATAGATAATGTTCTCTTCGCTAGTGCCTTGTCTGCTGTGCCGGCTTTAGTTGCCGCGGCTCTGTCTCTCATTGTTTGAGCCATTTCGTCTTCACCAGCAGCGGATGCAATGGCTCCGAGTCCCTTTTGTATTGCGCCTCTACCGGCGCCTTTTAATTTCGTTCCAACGCCAGATGCTCGGGCTTTAAGTCGATCGAGGATACCCTCGTCGATTTCGCCAGATTCAATCATCGCCTGAATTTCTTCATCGATAATCTGTTTAATTTCTGATTCTGTTATTTTCATTGTAGCTAACTCCCTTTACAGCAATGTCTAACTGGTTGGAGCATCCACTTTTGTGTCCATATGTTTGTGTTCATGTTTTATTCCTTCATCTCCAAAAACCATGTTTAAGATGTATGAGGTTCCTGATGATAACCATCCTAGTAAAAAGAAGTTAGCTACAGAAACGTCAAAATTAAATAGTTCCGTGAACGGAGAAAGTAGCATTAAAAACCAACCCACGTGAAATCCAACACACATTGGACAGCTAAACAGCTCTCCAAGCTTACCTTCGGTGGGTCTAATGCTATTAAATATTTTTCCGTACACTAAAACTTGCGTGAGCCCGTAAGCGGCAAGTATAAATGTTAGTAGTTCCATGTTTCCTCTATTCAAATGTGTACATGTAGTCCAAGGCGTAAGGATCTCTAATGTATCGATTACTAAGCGAGCCTTGGTTTGAAGACTGCGGTACCTCTCCCAATTCTGTCGAATCTTCTTTGTCCGGGTGTATCAGCTCATCGTCTTCCATTGATACAATGGCTTCCATATTTTCAAAATATGGACGCTCTTCTTCTATAAACTGAGAAATGTTAATAAGAGCTAACTTCGGTGCACTTACATTTGGATCTGCAGATTCTTGTATCGCGCCTTCAATGGCACCGTAAAAAGCTCCGGCTTGCACTGACTCTGGGGTTAAGATTCCCTTTTTAATTAAATGTGACATCAACCGATTTTGTGCTCCATATACTAAATCTGACATGTTTTCTTTTGGGAACGCTACGATTTTTTTTGTGCCAGGAGATAATACAATATCTATATCTCCGTGATCAAATATCATTATATCCCCTGCAAGACTTTTTCGAGCATCGATCTCTAGTCTAACTTTTTTCTCATTAGCCTTTTCGCCTATTTTAATTAATACTGCCATCTTGTTCGGTTTCCTTACAAAGTGATTGTATTCTTAAAACAGTAAGAATAATATTTTCGTTTATCTCAGTATCGCGAAAACTATCTAATTTTGCGATGACTTGGTTTGTCTTATCTGTCATTTCTGAATCTTGTACTATATCTTCTTGAGTTTTTGCATTTTCAATATTTTCTCTTAAGCGTGATATTTCTTCATTTAAGTAAATTTTAAATTCAAGGGAATTATCTACAAAAGATTTGATATAAAGATTTAAAAGAGTTTTTTGCTCTTGTAAAAGTGTTCCTTCATATTTCTCATTAAACTTTTTTACAAAAGATTCAACAACAAGATCATCAATATGACTTTCTACATCGGCGGTTTCTAATTCAGAAATCAGCATATCTTCTACAACTGCTTTTTCCAAAAGAACCTTTTCTTTGGGCGCAGAAGAAAAAGAAAACATCTGGTAAATGTTAGCTAAGGACTTATAATTTGGAACAAAATTATCAAAAACACTTGATTCAATTTCTTTATTAATAGAATGAATAAGAGAAGTCTGCTCTTTAAATAAAACTTCTGGATTTAAATAACTCTTTTGAAGGCGCGCCTCTTTTATGATATTTCTACAGTCTTCTTTATCGGCAGATTGATTTTTATATAACGACTGGTAGCATTCCAAATCTTTCCTCAAAATTGTTCCTGGCTTGAAGTGCTCTTTAATAATTGAAATAACTTTGTCGCGACGTTCACTATCTTTTTGGAGTATTGCCGATGTTCCTTCTCGAATCAATGCTTCATATACAAACGCTGTGTTTCGCTTCTTATTATATCTAGTCTTCATTTTCTTGCTCCGTAATTAATTTGTCTTTAGCTTCTAAAAGATTGATTAAGCCATGAAGAGAATCATTCACTTCAAAAAGAAGTTGCTCTTCGTTAGCATCCTTCAAAGTATAAATAGGTTCTCCGGAGGGATAATCACTTTCTGTGATTCCTTTTGCCAATGGTAGCATACTCGGGATACTCGCAATCTCAGCACCGGGATTTTTGGCGCGAGCGGATCTTCCACGTTTTTCCATATTAGTTAACCCATGCATATGTCGAGTTCTGGCGCCGGCATCGCGACGATCTACCTTCTTTGGAAAATACAATTTTTTGCCTTTACTATTTTCTCCACCATGAAGTCTTGGAGAATTTCTAGATCCAGGGGGAACCGCTAAAAGTGGTGAGTCATCGTCATCGGCGCCAGCATCTGCATCGCCTGCGGGCATTTCTTCTCCGCCGGATGCCAAGTCGCCGGCTAAATCGCCACCAAGATCTGCATCCAAGTCTCCACCTAGATCATCCCCTAGTTCGCCGCCAAGATCACCACCCAATCCACCACCAACCTCTCCAGCGGCGGCAGCTTCTGCAACAGCTTGTAAGGCAGCATCATGTTTGCGATCGTAATACATTTCTCTTTGATTGCGTAAAAACTCTTCGTGCGATAGTCCAAAAATATTATCAGCAACCCATCGACGTGAGAAATATCCCTCTGTCGCTGATGCTGCAATATCGAACTTCGCTTTCCAATGCTCAATCTCCTGAAGCTCGGCGATTTTTGATGGATTGTTGAGAACTGTCTGAAAACTGATTAAATCGTCGCCGCGGAATCCGAGTGTATAAAGATGAATGATGCCAATTTTTTCAAGCTCAGCAGTAATAACTCTTTGTAATCTTTGTATAGTTCTCGCAAATCGAACGTCTTTTTGAGCAAGTGTTGTTTTGTCTTCTGCAGCACCTTCACCCATTGCAAGATATGCTTGGGGAATTTTTAGCGCGGAAAAGAGTTTATCGCGAAGATATTTAACATCATCAATCGCTGTTGTATTTTGCCCGGCAGCAAGATTCTGAATATCTGTTACGGAACCGGGGCGAACAGGTATAAAGTAATCCTCTTCAATTGACATTGGATTATATCTTAAGTCCACCCTGCCGCTAGTTGGATCTACTACTGAGTGTCTTTTTAGTTGGGTTACAATTTTCTCCATGTATTGCTCCACATCTTGCGGAGGAATAGATCCCACATCAATCTTGAACACTCGACGTTCAGATGATCTAATAACCCTATAAGCCATCATAGCGTCTTCAAGCAATATAAGTTGTCTAAATATTCTACGAGCAGGATCTAAAATAGAAGTTCCGTACGGCGAGTGTTTATCATTGCCTAAAACTCGAAAATGCGCGATCTGCCAGTTTTCAAATGTCATTCCAGCAGAGTTCCACTGATATTGGACATAGTTTGGGTTTGTTGCGTCCTTTCCTTCTAATCTTTCAATCTCTGATATCGGCAAGGAAATAACTGATTGGACTCCAAATTTATCGTCAATGTCCAGATATAAGAAGAAGTCGCCATATTTACACATGGTACGCGCCCAGCCAAACAAGTTATAATCAATGTTCAAAATTTTAGAATAAAGGTTTTCCAAAACAGCTTTGATTTCTTCATTTGGGCAGCGTACGCTTAACATAGGACGCAAATCAGAATAGGTTGTCATCTCGTCGGCATATATATCCAGGGAAGATGCAATCTCGGGGGTATACTCCATTTGATCAAAATCGACATAACGCTCAACTCTGCGTTGGTTTTGCATTGCATTTGCTGCAATGGTGTCAAGCGGGTTATAGAGTGACTTCTTAAACTGTTGCCCAGATGCTGACTTAAATCTGCTAGAAAATTTGTCTAGGTGTTGGCGACGAATTTTTCTTCCTGTCTGAGATCTGTAATTTACAATAGGTCCAGAAAAAAGGCGCGTTAGAGCCTTAAAAAGTTGTGATTGAGTATTTCTTGAATTTTTATCTGCCATTTATTTTCTCACTTTATAATCCACTTATACTGATTATACATCTTTTTTGCTGAATCCATTTTATCAAACATATTGTTCTTTTTGTAGCCCTCTTGCCCAGCTATTTGTGTATTCATCGTTGTTCTTGAGGTATATATTGAATTTGCATAAGCTTTTTGATAATTTAATTCTCTTGCGTTTGCCTGTAATGCTGTATCTCTAACCCAGCATGCGATCGCAAGTGCCATGATTAAGTCATCATGATACCCCTTCATTGCTTGTGGCTTACCATTCCTCCAAATAAAAGTCTTCATTTCGTTAACTGTGCGAGATGAGTACACCTTAATTAGTTTGTTTCTTATGAATTCTTCTAGTTTTGCAATTATCAAGGGGCGTGTCTTCATTGATGTGGTAAATCCTGGAACTGCAGTCGATCTGTATTCGGCTTGATGTTGTTCAATGTATTCGTGAGTTGATTTAATTGAATAATATATATTAGGATATCCGTGCTCTACAAGCTTATCTAGAATAGAATAGCCAATATTGTTATTTTCTACAACCAACATGCATCCCCCATATTCTCTACCAACTTGATTTAATATATTAGCGTACATATCTAGCGTTGGCTTGCCTTGATACTCACCTACAACCTCTAAAGTTTCAAGCTTAATAATGTGAAACGTTGAATAATCTGCACCATCACCACGAGCAACATCAGCTACCATGAGATAATTGCACGAAGGATCGAACTCTTCCCATATCCAAAAATTTCTATCAAACCCTGTTCTGTGTTTAGGCTCGCAAACATTCGACAATAACCACTCCATACATTCAGGATCAATGACAGTTTCACCAGACGTGTTGAAGTTACATTCTAGCTCTTGTGCAATTTGTCGCTTGGACATATTCTTAGTTTCTTTCTTGTACCATTCCTCATCTCTATCGGGATGCACGTCCCATGGAAGAGTAGTTAAATTAAAGTTATTGGCACCAGAGTCAGCGTCTGTGCACGTTTTATGAAACCAGTTTCCTACGCCATTTGGAGTAGACAAAGCTATACACCGCCCACCAGTTGACAGTGTGGGATACAACCCAGTCCACAACTCTTCAAGTCCCTCGATGTGTGCTGCCTCATCGAGCACCAAAAGAGACAGCGCCTCTGAACGTCCGGCATCTCCAGAAGTAGAAGCTGCCTTGATAGAGGAGCCGTTTGATAATTCAAAAGAAGTTCTATTGTCAACAGAAATTGTCGCTATACTAAGCCACTCTGGAATATTTCGCATTATGTTTTTAACTTTTTTAACGAGGTTTCCAGCAGTTGCAAATTTAGTTGCCATAACTAAAATTGATTTATCTCTATGAAACAACATTAGCCAAACAATGTAACCTGCTGTAATTGTTGATATTCCTAATTGGCGCGCTTTTAAAATTACATTAAAACGATAATCATTAAAATCAGTCAAGAGAGTATCTTGGAAATCATACGTATCAAAAAGAATTAACCCGTGCATGGGGTGAGAAATTCTTGCATATGTTTTTAAAAAGTAAGATGGATCTTTACCACATTTAATTATTTCTTTTACTTTTTGTTTTTTGTCTAACTGGAAGCTCATACATTTTTCAGTGCCGCTATTACTTCTTCTCGATTGGCAAGATCTCCTTCAAGATCAACAACCAAGATCTCTTCTATTCCCTCTTTTTCTGCCATTTCTATTAATTCTGCATCTGACATCTTATCAAAACCGTGGGGATCTAGGGCATCATACATCTCGCCCTCGTCTTCCATATCGCGGTACTCGCCCTCATCGACTTCTTCCTCTTCGTCTCGGGCGCCAGGAATTCCAGCCATCGATCGAAGCCCATATGAGCCCATTTCCACAATCTTCTGGAAAACTGCTTCTCTTAAAGGTCCGAGGCTAATTTGTGGACGCCCTTCAGCACCGGGCGAATATAGCGTTTCAGGTTCTTCTTCTGCGTCACCCATTTCAACACCAGGGATTCTAGCAAACACGGCTTGAAATAAATCAGCCACATCATCTGGTTGCATTCCTTTCACCAAATTAGATATTTGATCTTCTAAGTTTTCAGAACTGGGGGCTGGATCATCACCGGTGTCGAGAGCCATAGTATCCGATGCAGCTTGATGTGGTTTTTCCATCGGGGCAGTGTCTCCTCCGCGTGAGCCACGATTCTTAAGAGCTTGGCGTCGTTCATATTCCTCATCACCAAGAATTTGTCTCAAAAGATCTTGAGCAGCCTGACTTTCTTCCAAGCCCTCTTCTTTGATATATTCTTCAACGACTATGCGCCTTAATTCTGCTTGTGAAATTTTCATTGCTATTTCTTCCTGGTGTCATTGCTTGGGCGTTTTCCACCGGATCCATCCCAGCCGCCTTGTTCCATAAAGCTTTTCCAATTTGATTCTGGTTGTGGTTTTGAGCCTCTATTGTCATCATTCATGGCTTCGTCCAAGCCGCCGACACGATAATGTTTTTTGGCTTGAACCCAGCTTCGGACACGTGAAGAATTTTGCACCATCACATCACACTCACCTTCTTGTGTTAGGGTGACTGACTCTCCTGTAACTTTTCTGTATTCTTTCTTTAGCCAGCCGGCTATGTCTGTGATTCTCTGATCCATCTCTTCTTCGAATCCTCCAGCATAAACCTCTTTTAATTGAACCTCAGAGTGATATGACAAGCACATCATATTGCCTTCAAACTTCACGTTAAATCCATCCATCACTCTTTCATCAATAAGTGCATTACCTTCCTCTCTTCGGAGAGCGCCGACGGATACCGGAGACATATCTTCCCCCAAAGCGCCATCATAAGCATTTGCTGCGGCTTGTGATAAGCCTTGAATTATTTCATAAACTGTTGCCATTTTTGTTTCCTTTTTTAGTTAGGTCTCCAACCTTCTGTCCATCTTTCCTCTCTGCCTTCCACATATTGAATATAACATTTGCTGCAACATTCATATTTGATTAGGCAGACATCATCCATAGATTTCTTTGGAAAACTTCCGCAGACTGGACAACACTTTAAAGATTCTCTATTAAGTAGTTTTTTCGTAACCTTTATACCATTTATATCAATTTTCTCTTCTTGCGATTCATTTCTTTTAATTTTACTATAAAACTCGGACATCTGTTGCAAGTATTCTTTTTCTTTTTCTTCATTCCATTTTGAACGCGGGTTTTCAACCGCCTCTTTTCCATATTTTTCTGTGATTGCTTTTTCGATCGCTGCAATCTGGTTTGAATCTTTCTTACTCATTAAATGCTCTATATGCTCCATATGATGCCGCAGTACCAACTAGGATCCCACCAGCAAAATATAACCATTTGTGCCGGGGTGAAGTTTTTTTTAGTGCTTTAGCCAATAGATCGATTTCTTTATCTTTCTGCATTATAAACAAATCGTACTCATCTGTTAAGGCTTTGTGTTCTATTCTCATATTCTCTAATTTAAATTCATATTCTTCTTTTTGAATCTTTAATTGATATTCTGTTCTTATATCGCAAGAATACTTTAAAATATCATAGTCTGCCATAATTTGTGCCATGGCGTATTCATCGAACAATACACCTGCAAACGGTGCGGGTGCTTTATATTCTAAAACTGTAAACTTCGCCGGCTCAGTTGCTCCGACAGCCATTGTCAACATTAGCAAAAGATTAAGGAACATACTGAATACCAAACTTTTCTTCTATATCTTTAATTAGTTGTTCTCGATCACTATTAAATTTGTTTCTATATTTACCTTTCTTATCTTCTCTTAATTCGTCAATCATCTCTAGCGCATCTTCGTAGTCTTCTTCAATTGCAGCTATGGATTCCAGATGACTTTCCATCAATTTTTGTTTTTCACGAATCTCTTTCTTGTGTATTTCTTTTAAGCCTTCGATCTGCGCTTGGTGAGACTCGTTTTGTGTCTCATATGCTTTTTGCATGAGATTGTAATCTCTTTGATTTTTAAGAGCTAAAACAACCAAAAGCAATATGATTAATATTGCCTTCCAATTTTTGAGAATAAAATCTAAAATTTTTGCTTTAAGCATTGTACCCTCTGAGTCTGGAGATTCCGTCAATTACAGTCTGTCCGCCGATGTAAATTGCTGAAATAATCACCCAATCCTCACTTGTTACGTGTCCCGCTAAAGTTAATCCTGTGGCAGTTAGCCATACCATTAGCTTGCGGGATGTAAGTTTCGCAAGCCATGTATCCATAAATGCTTGTGCTTTTGCTGTCATTTTTTCCTCACTTTAATTATGCGTACTGAATCTGGTTTTGTTGCGCAGCCTTCTTCCTCTACTTTAGATTTACACATCTCTTCCGCTTCCGCAGCAGATAAGCCCGGGGCTCTTTCAGATGCAGATTTGTCTTTTTGAGCGCATGCCCAACGTCGTTGCTTTTCTGAAGATACTTCTTCGATATCATCTTCTGATTTAGCCTCTTCTGCTATTTTTGACATAATAGCAGACCAGATAACCCCTTGTGCTTCAAGAGGTATTTTATCGATTTCTTTAGAAATAATATTATAGATAGCATCCACTTCGCCCTGTAACGAGGCAAGTTCTATTTCTTCTATAATGATTTTTTTAAGCCTAGATTTCGATATTTTCATTCGACTACAGCCTCGCTAATTTTGCTGCTATCACCCCAGGGTGTTCTACCTTAAACTGTTGTATGGAATTTAGGATACTTTGCTCGTCGCAATCTCCATCATACCAACTTTCAAAAGCTTCAACAATTCCATTTTTAACAAGTTCATGATGCCCCACTTTTGCTTGACGGCAAATACGATAAAACAAATCTCCGACGCAACCTTCTTCTTCTTCGACTTCCACGGGTGTTGGCTCTTCAGTAGCCACTGGCTCTTCCTCAACAACCGCAAGCTTAGGTGCGGTAGAAGTTTTACGCACTATCCAATTCCATAATTTTTTAAGCCAACTCATTATAATCTCCTATGTCGCTAATCCATTCATACTTAGTATCGCAATCAAGCCGGGCACATTCTTTCTGACGTAAACGCCAGAGAAAAGTGT
>MDTA01072543.1_pt1 | contig 14162 bp, 13 predicted proteins | sample 811151 | NCBI WGS metagenome assembly MDTA01 (sample SAMN05326648, study PRJNA326480) | marine metagenome | isolation source: seawater | place: Indian Ocean: South | collected 2010 | reverse complement strand
GATAATGATATACCAGTTGGTCCAGGAAGAGGATCGGGGGCTGGGTCCTTAGTAGCATGGTGTTTAAAAATTACAGATCTGGATCCAATAAAATTTGGCCTAATATTTGAGAGATTTTTGAATCCCGAAAGAGTGTCATTGCCCGACTTTGATATTGATTTTTGCCGCGATGGTAGAGATCGTGTTTTAGAATACGTTCACGCAAAATATGGAAACAACCATGTTGCTCAAATAATTACCTTTGGAAAATTGCAGGCACGCGCTGTGATTAGAGATGTAGGAAGAGTCCTGGGCATACCATATGGTCAAGTTGATTACCTGTGCAAACTAATGCCATTTGATCCATCGAGACCAATGACATTACAACAATACATTGATGAAGAGCCAAAACTCAATGAAGAGGCAAATAAAGATGATAAGATTGCAAAGTTATTGGATATATCACTAAAGTTAGAAGGCCTTAAAAGACACGCATCAATTCATGCTGCTGGAGTTGTAATCTCTAAAGAAGAAGTATTTAAAGATGTTCCAATATACAGTGATCCAGACTCAGATATTTTGCTAACTCAGTTTGATATGAAATGGGTAGAAAATGCAGGTCTAGTAAAATTTGATTTTTTAGGGTTAAAAACTTTAACTCTTATCGATAAATGTACAAAGTTAGTAAAGATTAATAATCAGTCATTTAATATTGATAATATAAATATTAATGATCAAAAAACATATGACTTATTAAGTACCGGCGAAACAACAGGGATCTTTCAATTAGAAAGTGCTGGAATGAAAGATACCCTTAAGCAGCTAAAGCCAGATAAGTTTGAAGATATCATCGCAATAGTCGCTTTATATCGTCCTGGTCCAATGGCAAATATACCAAGCTATATTGAAAGAAAGCATGGTAGAGAAAAACCTGATTATATTCATCCTTTATTAGAAGATTTATTAGAGGAAACCTATGGAGTCGTAATATATCAAGAGCAGGTAATGGGAGTAGCTAGAGAATTATCAGGGTATTCTGATGGAGAAGCAGACCTACTGAGAAGAGCTATGGGGAAAAAAATTCAGAAAGAAATGAACGCTCAAAAGCAAAGATTTATAGATGGTTGTATTAAAAATGACATTAAAACAAACGAGGCTCATTCTATTTTTGATTTATTATCCAAGTTTGCTGATTATGGCTTTAATAAAAGCCATGCCGCAGCTTACGCAATGATTGCCTTCCAGACTGCTTATTTAAAAACTCACTATCCTATAGAATTTTTTGCAGCATCAATGACGTTAGACATTAACAATACAGATAAAATATCAATTTTTCAGCAGGAGTTAGCACGACTTAAAATTAAATTATCGCCACCAAGTGTAAATTACTCAGGACCATATTTTATGAACAGTAATAATGCAATTTTGTATGCTTTAGGAGCGATTAAAAATGTTGGAATCGAATCAATGAAAGACTTGCATAATGAAAGAACTAAAAATGGAAGGTTTAAAGATTTAAATGACTTTATAAATAGATGTAACAATTCTATAATTAACAAAAAGACTATTGAAGCATTGTCATGTGCTGGAGCATTTGACGAATTTAAAATTAATAGAGCAGCTATTTTTAATCAAGCATCAGAGATTGTTAAATATCATAAGTCATTAAAAAACAACACTTTAAATTCCCAAAAAGATATGTTTAGTGAAACTACACTATCAAATTTTCAACTATTAAATGATGAGGAATGGAAACATAGCTATAAATTAATGAAAGAATATGAGTTTCTAGGTTTTTATCTATCAGGACATCCTTTAGAAATACACAAGAAAAACTATAACTCATTTTTATTAAAGGAGTATATTCAAATAAAAGAAAACCCTGATCTTCATAATAATAAAGGCGTTTTAATTGGTGGAACACTTCTCACTAAAAAAGAGAAAAGGTCTGCGAGAGGTAATACATATGCTTTTTTAAATTTTTCTGATCTAACATCTATTTATGAGTTAATTATATTTGAGAGCAACCTAAGGAAATATCGTGAACTTCTGATTGAGGGAGACTCATTTGTTTTAGGTGTAGATTTTTCCTCACAAAATGGAACTCTTAGGGGTGAGCTTAAAAAAGTTTTTAGCTTCGAAGAGGTAAAAAAGTTAAATAAAAATGAAAATTTCAGTATAGATAAAAATGAAATTACCAAACAGCAAACCTTAAAGATATATACTGATGGAAATTTTTCAAAAGACGAATTGGCTAAATTAAAATGGGTAAAGGGCAATAATAAGGTTGAAATTATATATAATAATCAATTACTTAGAATACCTGGTCAATTTAATATAACATCTGAAATGATTAGTTTGATGAAAGGTTTTAACGGTGTAAAGAAAATCGACTTTGTATAATAATATATTGTAAATCTTTTTATTTTAATATATTGAATGTGACATTAATCACACAGCGATAGCTATTGCTGTCCGGTCCTTAAAAGGTCAAATTGCTGTGGATGAATAACCGGAGAAAAAAATGACTATACCAGATATCAATTTAAAAGAGCTTGTTGAAGCGGGTGTCCACTTTGGACATAAATCTCAAAGATGGAATCCAAAGATGTCTAAGTACATCCATAGTACAAAAGAAAACGTACATATAATTAATCTAAATCATACAGTGCAAATGCTAAATGAAGCACTTAAAGTAATTGAAAATGTTGTTTTAAAAGGTGGTAAAATCCTTTTTGTTGCTACAAAAAAGCAAGCAGCAAATAAAGTTGCTGATCTAGCAAATGAAACTAATCAATATTATGTAAACCATAGATGGCTTGGGGGTATGCTAACAAATTGGTCTACGATTGCAAAATCAATAAAAAAGATGAAGGAATTAGAAATTGTTAAATTAAATTCTGATAATGAATTTACAAAAAAAGAAATTCTAAAAATTTCTAATCAACACGATAAACTTGTTAAGTCTCTAAGTGGTATAAGTGAAATGAATAAATCTCCCGATCTTGTTTTTATTATTGACACAAAATTAGAGCATATTGCAGTTTCAGAAGCTAACTTGTTAAACATTCCAATAGTAGGTATTGTTGATACTAATTGTGATCCTGATAAAATTGACTATCCAATACCAGGAAATGACGACTCTAGAAGATCAATTGAACTATATTGCTCCTTAATTAGAGAAACTATAAATTCATCTAATGATAAAATTGAATTTGATAATAATTTGAATAAGCAAGATAAAGAAACTGTTAATGTAAAAGATGTGTCAAAAAAAGAAGACAATAGCCAACCATTGAATACAACAGAAGACACAAATAATGACAGTTAGTGCAAAAGAAGTTCAAGAATTGAGAAAAATGTCTGGTGCAGGAATGATGGAGTGTAAATCAGCTTTATCGGACTCGGGTGGTGATATAACTCAGGCATTTAAATTACTCCGAGAAAAAGGAATAGCGAAGGCAGAAAAAAAATCTGGTAGGGACGCGAATGAAGGTTTAGTAGGTTTAAGAGTTAAGTCAGGTCAAGCAAGCATTATTGAAGTAAATTCAGAAACTGATTTTGTTTCTCGAAATTCTGAATTTCACGATTTAGTAAATTCAATACTAGATATTTCATTGAACGAAAGTGATATTAAGTTAGAGGAAAATCAGGAAGTTGTTGATTTGATAAATAACGCCGTGGGTAAGATAGGCGAAAATATTGTTTTGAGAAGATCAATCAATATTAAAGGAAATATATATAGTTATGTGCATAATAGCGTAAGTGAAGGTTTAGGTAAAATTGGTGTTTTGCTTGATATTGACTCTGATGAAGGCAATCATGATGAGTTTGGAAAAAATATTTGCATGCATATAGCCGCTTTGAATCCCAAGTCTATTTCTGATAAAGATCTTCCACAAGAATTTATTGATGTTGAAAAAGAAATAATTAAGAAACAATTAAAAGATAGCGGAAAGCCAAATGATATTTTAGAAAAAATGATGGAAGGTAAACTAAGAAAGTTCTTAGAAGAAAATACTCTTCTGGGTCAGAAATTTGTCATCGATCCATCAATATCAATTAAACAATATATCGAACAATATAAAAGCTCAATTTCAATAAATAAATTCATTAGATACGAAATAGGCTCATAAGATGTCCAAGAAAAGTGTGCCCCGGATATTAATTAAATTATCTGGTGAGTCTCTCATGGGTACGGATGATTATGGAATAGAACTAAAAACTGTTAACAGAATCGCTAAAGATCTTGTGTCGCTAAAAAAACTAAAGGTCCAAATTTGTATTGTTATAGGTGGAGGTAACATTTTTAGGGGTTTAGCAGCTTCAGCAAAGGGTATGGACAGGGCAAACGCTGATTACATGGGCATGCTTGCTACAGTTATGAATAGTCTTGCACTGCAGAACTCGTTGGAAAAATTAAAGATTGAGACCAGAGTAATGTCTGCATTTCCAATTCAAGCAATATGTGAAACTTACATTAGAAGAAGGGCAATAAGGCACATGGAAAAGAATAGAATAGTTATTTGTGCAGCCGGTACAGGAAATCCATATTTTTCTACTGATACTGCATCAGCGTTAAGAGCGGCTGAATTAGAGTGTGAAAATATTTATAAAGCCACACAAGTGGACGGCATCCATGATAAAGACCCAAAAAAATATAATGATGCTAAGCGATATAAAAAGATTTCGTACAATAACTATTTATCTCAGAATCTCAAAGTTTTAGATGGTTCAGCAGTAAGTATCGCTAGAGAGAATAACATTCCAATAAAAATATTTTCAATTTTAGGAAAAAATTGTTTTAAAAATGTATATACTAATAAAGAGAAATACTCGGAGATAAGTGATGTTTGAGAAAATAAGAGATGATATAAAAAGTAGAATGGACTCATCTTTCAATTCGTTTAAATCAGATATGCAAGGTATTCGTGCTGGAAGAGCATCACCGAGTATGCTTGACTCGATTAAAGTGGAAACATATGGACAAAAAATGAACGTCAATCAATTAGCTAATATAACAACACCTGATCCACGGACGATCAATATCGATGTATGGGATAATGCAAATATATCTTTAGTTGAAAAAGCAATTCGTGAGTCCGACTTAGGAATAAATCCAATGATTGAAGGCAACTTGATCAGACTTCCTTTGCCTCAGGTAACAGAAGAAAGAAGAATAGAATATTTAAAAATAGCTGGAAAAATTTCTGAAAATGCAAAAGTAGCCATCAGAAATATAAGACGAGATGGCATTGAGCAAGTAAAAAAGTTAGAAAAAGATAAGGAAATTGGTAAAGATGATGCAAAGAAATTTCAAGATAATGTTGAGAAAATTACCTCTGATCAAATCAAATCTATTGATGAAATGTTAAAAGCTAAAGAAGAAGATTTAAAAAAAATATAAACCTTAAGTGAGCCTATCTATTTTTCAAAAAAAGAAAATAAAACATGTTGCTATTATTATGGATGGCAATGGAAGATGGGCGAAAAAAAATAAAGTTTCAAAGAAGATTGGCCATGAAAATGGTATTAAAAATTGTATATCTATTTGTGAAGATTTAAAAAAATTAAAATATAATCTAAATGAATTATCATTTTATGTTTTCTCAACAGAGAATTGGAACAGAAAGGCTTCAGAAATTAAAAATTTATTTAGTTTAATTGAAGTATTCTATAGAGAATTTGAGTCAAAAGCAGATGAAAATAATTTACAAATACGACATTATGGAAGTAGGAAAAAACTATCAAAAAAACTACTGAAGATCATAGATGGAATTACAAAAAAAACAGCAAAAAATAATGGTACGATTATAAATCTTTTATTTAATTATGGATCAAGACAAGAAATTAATGATGCCATATTAAAAATTAGAAAACTAAAAAACCCATCAAAGGATTTTAGAAAGTACTTATATATCCCAGATTCGTATGACCCAGACTTAATCATACGTACTGGTGGGGAAATAAGATTAAGCAATTTTATGTTATGGCAAAGTGCTTATGCCGAGCTGTATTTTACAAGAGTCTTATGGCCAGATTTTAAAATTAGTAATTTTAATATTGCTCTTGATGATTACATCAAAAGGAGAAGAAAACATGGAAAATAAATGAAAAAGTTTTTTAATAAGGAGTTGTTATATCGAGCTTTATCAGTATTAATCTTTGTCCCACTAGTAATATTGCCATTGTTTATTAGCAACTACTTAACATCAGTAGTATTTTTGATCTTTTTGTCGATAATCTTAATTGAAATAAACGACATGAAAAAGAATACAGTGAAAGTACTTTTAATAAATAGTTATTTTATTTTAACGGTGGCTTCCTTTTTTTTATTTCTTCTATTATTAATTACAGGCGAAGTGACTAAGTTGTGGTTATTTTATGTAATAATTGTCATTTGGTTTTTTGATACATTTTCCTATGTTGGCGGAAAGCTTATTGGTGGAACAAGATTAATGCCTAAAATTAGTTCAGGAAAAACTGTAAGTGGTCTTTTTTCTGGTGTGATAATGACAATTATAGTAACTGCAATTATAGTAAATGTATTTTTTAGAGATGTAGTAGATTTTTCTTTTGTAAATGTTTTATTAATAATCGTTATCTCATTCATTGGAGATACCTTAGTGTCAATATTGAAACGATATGTTTCTATTAAAGATACTGGAAATATAATGCCTGGTCATGGGGGGTTACTTGATAGATTCGACTCATTTATTGCAGTTTTTTTGATTATTGGAGTTATAAGCTTATTTTTATGAAAAAAATTAATTTAGTAATTTATGGTGCAACTGGAAGTATCGGCAAATCAGTTTTTTCGATTATAGCAAAAAATTCTGACAAAATTAATGTAGAAGGAATTACTTGTAATACGAACATTGCAAAACTTTGTCAGATTGCAAAATTACATGATATAAAAAAAATTGGTTTTAATGAAAAATCTATTAAACATAAAAATAAATTATCTTTAAGAAACTATAAAGTTTTTAATGACCTTTCAAATTTTCATAATATTATTACTGACAAAACTGATATAATTGTATTTGCTATTTCAGGTCTTGCGCCCTTAAATCTTTTAATAAAGATACTAAAAACTGGAAAAAAAATTGGTATAGCAAATAAGGAATGCATAATAAGCCTAGGAAAAAGATTGAATCTATTGGCAAAAAAACATTCAACAGAAATAGTCCCACTAGATTCTGAACATAATGCAATCTATCATCTTCTCAAAAATGATTATGGTCCTCATAAATTGGTTACTATTACTGCTACAGGAGGACCCTTTCTAAACTATAATAAAAATAAATTGAATAGTGTAACGCCCAGTCAGGCAATCAAACATCCAATTTGGAAAATGGGACCTAAAATATCTATTGATTCATCGACAATGATGAACAAGGCCCTAGAAATTATTGAGGCTAAGTATCTATTTAATCTTAAAGATGACGAAATAGATGCAATTATACACCCGCAGGCAATTATACACGCCATGTTAAGCTACGAAAATGGGATGAGTTTTGCCGTTTTGAATAAACCAGATATGCGAATACCAATTTCGTCTTTATTTTTCAAATTTAATAAGAACCACGTTGAAAAAAACAATTTAAGGCTATCAGATATTTCTAAGCTTGAATTTATCGCTATTGATCACTTGAAATTTCCTGCAATCAAATTGGGTTTTCAAGTAATGAAAATAGGTGGAATAGCCCCCCATGTTTTTAATTATTTAAATGAATTGTTAGTTAATCTATTTATTAAGAATAAAATTAAATACGTTGATATTGTTAAATTAAATGAGCAAAATCTAGATAAATTTTTTGCCAAAAACTCAAACATTTCAAATCCTAAACTTATTGATATAAAGAATATTAATAAATGGATTGATAATAATATATATACCGGTAAGTAGATATAGTGATGAGCCTTTTTAATAATATGAAAATATTTATTTTAGTACTCATTTGCTCTTTAGCTTTTGGCAATGTATATGCAAATGATGAACAAATTAATACTATTGATGTTACAGGAACCCAACGGATTGATGTTGAGACAGTTGTCTCGTACTCAAATGTAAAAGTTGGTGATATTTACTCTGAAGAATTAGGAAATAAAGTCTTAAAAGATCTTTTTAATACAAATCTCTTTTCTAATATAGAGATTTCATTTTTAGACAATAAGCTTTCTATTAAAGTTAAAGAAAACCCTACAATAAATTTAGTTAAATTTACAGGCAATAGTAAAATTAAAGATGAAGATCTATTAATAGAAATTTCCCTTAAAGAGAGATCAGTTTATTCTAGAAGCAAAGTAAAAAAAGATATTGAAAGAATGCTATCTCTTTATCAAAGGTCAGGTCGACTATCAACGGAAATTATGCCTACCGTCGAATTATTAGAAAATAATAGAGTCAATTTAACATATGAAATAGAAGAATCTGATATTGCCGAGGTCTCTAAAATTATAATTCTAGGAAATAAAATTTATTCTTCTTCAAAAATTAAATCGTTAATGAAAACAAAAGAGAAAACACTACTAAGATTTTTGTCATCTGCTGATAGATATGATCCAAATAAACTTGATTATGATAAACAATTGATTAGTCAATTTTATAATAATAATGGTTACCCCGAATTTAAGATAATTTCCTCCATCGCGCAGCTATCTCTAAATAAAAATGATTTTGAAGTTATTATTTCTGTAAGTGAAGGAAGTAAATTTAATTTTGGTGAAATAGATGTTTCAACTAAATTAAAAAAAATGAATTCTGATGCAATATTAAGCTTACTACCGTTTAAATCAGGTGATTTATACGATGCTAGCAAAATTAAGAAAACTGTTGAACAAATAAAAGAATTAGCGGAGTTAAATGGATATACTTTTATTGAGATAAATCCCCAGCTGATACCAGATAATGAAAATAACGAAGTAGACTTAAACTTAGAGATAATTGAAGGACCACGCGTATATGTTAATCAAATTGATATATCTGGCAATGTTAGAACTGTTGATAAAGTTATTAGAAGGGAATTTTCAATCTCTGAGGGTGATGCATATAATAAATTTGCAATAGATTATTCAGAAGATTCTATAAAAGCACTTAATTTTTTTTCTGATGTGGAGGTCAAAGAAATAAGGACTGAATATCCAGATAAGTTAGATTTAGAAATTATTGTCGAAGAAAAAAATACGGGGGAAGCATCATTAGGGGCAGGTTATTCTAGTGCTGCATCAACTTCATTAAATGTTGGACTCAAGGAAACTAATTTTTTGGGTAAAGGGCAAAAAGTAAACTTTACTTCAAGTTTTTCAAATACAAGAAATACCTATGATATTTCTTATACAGAACCGTATTTTAATAATAAGCAACTCGCATTAACTGGAAGTTTATATAGTAATTTTACAGATCCTTCCTCTGTAAATTATGAAACTGAAGATTTGGGATTAGGTGTAAAAGCTCAATTCCCAATTGCTTCTAATACTTTTTTAGAAACTAGGTATTCATTATTCACAGCAAAGGTAAAGGCAGATGGTAATGCAACTGCTTACGAAAGATTACTTGCGGGAACAGACACAAACTCAACAATTGGATATACACTAAATTATGACAAGAGAAATAGTCGTTATAAGCCCTCTAGTGGATTTAATTTTAAGATTGAGCAGGACCTTGCAGGTTTAGGAGGCACTACATACTACATTAAAAATACATTAAATTATAATGTCTATAAAAGATTAAATAACGAATTAATTGGTGCTTTCAAATTTCAAGCTGGTAACCTAAATGGATACAATGGAAAGTATGCACCATTATCGTCAAATTATAAATTGGGAGGAAAAAAATTAAGGGGCTTTAAATCAGGCAAGATTGGACCAAGAACAGGCAATTCATATACCGGAGGCCAATATTTTTATTTGACATCTCTTGAAACAAATATTGATTTTAATTTAGACACTTTTGATATTACTAGTACAGTATTTTTAGATATTGGTAGTGTATGGGGACTTGAAAATCCAGCGTATTCTAATATTAGTGATGATCACGAGATTAGATCATCTCTAGGGGTAAACTTCAATTGGGACTCGGCAATAGGTCCAATTAATATTATTTATGCTACAATTTTAGAAAGTGAGAATACTGATACAACAGATAGTTTATATTTTGACATAGGATATAATTTTTAAATATGAAAAATTTTTTTATAAAAATAATTACTTTAACTGTAATTATAATTCAATTAACTGGCAGTTCATTATTCGCTGACTATCCTCAAACTACTGTGGGAGTCATAGATTTAAACTTTATCTTATCAGAGTCAAAAGCTGCTAAAGATGCTGCGGAACAAATAGAAAAGATAGCAATAGATATTGAAGAACAAATTAAAAAAGATGACCAAAGTCTCATAGATGAGCAAAATGAGCTGATTGAATCGCAACAAATAATGGCTCCAGCTGCATTCGATGAAAAAAGAAAAGAATATGAAAAAAAAGTTCAAAATTATAATGTAACAAGACAAGAAAAATTAATGTCCATTGATCTTCTTGTTTCAGAATCAAGAAATAAATTATTGAATTCATTAAAACCAATACTTGAAGAAATATCAAATGATAAGGGAATTACAGTACTTCTAGAAAAAAATTCTGTCTTACTCAATGCTGAGAATATGGACGTCACAGAAGAAGTCCTAAAAATTCTTAATAAAGAACTACCTAAATTAAAAGTGTCAGTAAATTAACGATTATGAATCCTAGTTTTTTTAAAAAATTAGGTCCAATTAATATTAATATCATTAAAAAAATTATAAATTGTGATACAGAAAATGTTTCTAATGAAGATTATTTTAATGAGCTCGTAAGTTTAGATAATGTAAGCAAGAATTCATTATCTTTCTTATATGATAATGAAAAATTTAAAGGTGATTTACCTGCTGATGTTTGTATAATTTGTAGCAAGAGCAAAAAAAAGCTAATAAATCCAAAGCAGAAGTTACTCATTGTAAAAAATGTACAAGAAGCTGTATCTAAACTTTCCAATGCATTTTATCGAGATTTTACTGATGAAGAGAAAAGTAAATTTAATAATCCTATAATAGGGGATAGATGCGTAATAAAAGATACTGCATTAATTGAAAATGGTGTTGTTATAGGAAACGACGTTAAAATAGATCATGGAGTTGTGATAAAGCATAATTGTATCATAGGTAATGGTGTAAAAATTGAATCAAATTCTATAATTTCCAATTCTATTTTAGGAGAAAATACCTACATTGGTAGCAATTCATCTATAGGTCAGCAAGGATTTGGATTTTTTTTAAGCAATATGAAAAATATTAATATTTTTCATATTGGAAAAGTTATTATTCGATCAAATTCCTCGGTTGGATCAGGATGTACGATTGACAGAGGAAGTTTTAGCGACACTATTATCGGTAAAAACACCTATCTTGATAACTTATGTCATGTAGCCCACAATGTTGAAATAGGTGATAATTGTGCTTTTGCTGCAATGACTGGTATTGCAGGGAGCGCAAAAGTCGGCAACAACGTACTTACTGGTGGACAAGCTGGAATTGCTGGCCATATCAAAATAGGAAATGATGTTAAGATAGCTGCAAAAAGTGGAGTTTTTAATAATCTTGCTGATGGAGTGTCTGTTATGGGAAATCCAGCGGTGAATATGTATAAATTTATTAAATCATATAAAAAAACTCATGGAAAAAGATAAAATTAAACTTGATGAGATAAGAAAATTAATTCCTCACAGGGAGCCTTTTTTATATATTGATGAACTTTCAAATATTGAAAAATTAAAGAAAGCTACAGGCATTAAAACATTCACATTCAATGATGGTTTTTTCGAGGGTCATTTTCCAGGTCACCCAGTTGTACCCGGTGTTATTTTAATCGAAATGATGGCCCAAACAGCTGCAGCATTAATAGCTTACAGTTTAAGAGATGAAACATTTGATAAAATTGTTTATTTAATGAATGTAGAGACTTCTAAGTTTAGGAAACCTGTCTTTCCAAATGAAAAGATTATGGCAAATGTTAGAGCAATGCGATCAAAGGGTAGAGTTTGGAGGTTTGAAGGAATTTCAAAAAATCAAAAAGGTGAGACAGTGTGTAATTCTCAATGGAGCGCAATGATAATGGATAGAAATAATGACTAATATTCACAAATCAGCAATTATTTCTAAAAATGCAGTTATTGGTGATAACGTTACTATTGGTGCTTTCTCAGTTATAGGAGATAATGTAAAAATAGCTAACAATAATACAATACATTCATCCGTTTGTATTGATGGATTTACCGATATAGGTGAGTCAAATCAATTTTTTCCATTCTGTTCAATAGGCTCAGTACCTCAGGATTTAAAATATCGTGGGGAAAATAGTAAACTAATTATTGGAAAAAATAACACTTTCCGAGAATATTGTAATGCCAATCCTGGAACAGAAGGTGATAGAATGGAAACTTTAATTGGTGATGAGTCATTATTTATGGTTGGAGTTCACATTGCTCATGACTGTATTATAGAAAATAAAGTAATTTTTGCGAACCAAACAACACTAGGTGGGCACGTTTATGTTGAAAATAATGCTGTAATTGGAGGCCTCTCTGCAATCCATCAATTCTGTAGAATAGGGTCTCTTGCAATGATAGGCGGTATGTCTGCGGTAGAAAACGATGTAATTCCGTTTAGTCTTGCAATCGGAAATCGGGCAAAAGTAACAGGTGTCAATATTATAGGACTTAAAAGAGCTAATTATACAAAAGAACAAATAAGAGAATATTCTAACGCTGTTGAAAAAATATTTACAGGAGAATCTATTTCAAAAGAAAAAGAGAAATTTTTAAACTCTACTAGCCCTCTCATAGAAAAATTACTTTCATTTATTGATAATGATAGTTCAAGGGGATTATGTAAATATGGGAAATAGTAATCCTATAGCAATTATTGGCGGTTATGATTTGATTGCACGGTCCTTTTTTTCTAAAGCCAAGTTAATTAATAAAGAGTCTATTTTTATTAACGTTGGTAACAAAAATATACAAAGGAAGGGTATTTATAATTACAAGATATTCCAATTAAAAAAAATTTTAGACAAACTTAATCAATCAAATATTAAAAATTTATTATTTATAGGAAAGATTTTTAGGCCAAACTTATCCACTTTCAAAAAAGATGGAGAAATTGAAAGATATATTCCGTTATTAATGAACTCCTATAGGCATGGTGATGGTAAGGTTTTGGTAGATATTTTAGACATATTTTCACAAAAGGGTTTTAATGTATTATCACCTTATGAAGTCTCAAAGTCATTTTTTTTTACTAAGCATGAACTAAATGATGTACTAACATATGATGATAAAAATGATGCTAAAAAATCATTTAAGCTGCTGAATCATTTATCAAAATACGATAATGCCCAATCAGCGGTAATAATTAATGGTTACATTATTGCAATAGAAGCCGCAGAAGGAACAGATAAATTATTATCAAGAGTTATTTCTATAAGAAAATCGCTTAATCAATTAAAAAATAAAGCTGGCATATTTACCAAAATTCCAAAAAGAGGTCAGAGTAAATTAATTGATTTGCCTGTGATAGGTGTAAAAACACTAAAATTAGTTAATAAAGCCAATTTGAACGGTATTGCAATTGATCCAAAATTTACAATAGTGCAGAATAAAAGTATTTTTTTGAAATATGCTCAAAGTAATAATTTAAAAATATATAATATACGAAATTCAACTACCTAGTATTTTTTTTAGATCTTTTTACTCCATATCTTTGCAGTCGATTACCCGAATAAAGTTGTCTAGGTCGACCTATTTTTTGGATTGGATCCTCAATCATTTCAGTCCATTGAGCGGTCCAACCAGCAGTTCGAGCTATTGCAAAAATAACAGTAAACATTTCAGGGGGGAAACCAATTGCTCTGAGTATAATTCCAGAATAAAAATCTACATTTGGATAAAGTTTTTTTTCAATGAAGTACTTATCCTTTAAAGCAATTTTTTCAAGATCAATTGCAAGTTTTAATATTGGATCATTCTTAATTCCAACATGGTTTAAAACTTTTTGACATATCTTTTTTAATATTTTAGCTCTTGGATCATAATTTTTATAAACTCTATGTCCAAATCCCATTAATTTAAATTTATCTTTTTTATTTTTAGCCTT
>MDTA01210229.1_pt1 | contig 14163 bp, 11 predicted proteins | sample 811151 | NCBI WGS metagenome assembly MDTA01 (sample SAMN05326648, study PRJNA326480) | marine metagenome | isolation source: seawater | place: Indian Ocean: South | collected 2010 | reverse complement strand
TTTAACCATTTGTGACCCCAATATTCTGGTTTTTCACTATCAATATATAATCTACTCGGATATCCATCATGTACAGCTTTTGTTCCTATCACTTTATTTATTCTTGAATATGGACTTCCGCTATGAACATCAAACTGAAGAAGTATAGTCTTTCCTTTTTTTGTTTTTATCATAGTATTATTCATATCTCCACATTTATAAGTTGTAATTGGATGATTTGATTTTTTTGCCGCTAAACTCAAATTTAATTCTCTACTACTCATCGATGTCAGATGTGAAAAATTATCTCCTCTACCAATATTTAAGTAAAATGCAATGGGTCCTAATCCATGAGTAGTATAAAAATTACCATTTCTATCAGCATGTTCATGTAATCTCCATTGACCTTCGTAATAGCTTTCGTGTAATAATAATGCTCTTAAATCATGTAGATAAGCTCCCTCCGCATGTGTTATATCTCCAAACACTCCTTCTTGTATCATATTTAGTACCCAAAGTTCCTCTTCATTATAATTGCAATTCTCCATCATCATGAAATGTTTCTTTGTTCTCTCAGACACTTCAATTAATTTCCAACAGTCCTCTAAAGTGTACGCTACAGGAACTTCGCAAGCAACATGTTTTCCATTTTCCATAGCGTATATCGACATTGGAGCATGTAATTTCCATGGTGTAGCAATTAATACTAAATCTATATCATCTCGATTGCATACCTTTTTCCATTCCTCCTTTGATTTATAGTATAAATCTGCTTTCCTACCTTGAAATTCAGAAAGTTTATCCGAGGCATTATTTACTTTCTTTTCTGAAATATCTGATATTGCTTTTATTTCAGCATGATTATTTTCTACAAGATATTGGAACATCTGTAGTAAAACACTACCTCTATTTCCAACGCCAATAATACCTACTCTTACTTTCTTAATTTCTGTATCAGAAAAAGAAAACATATTGCCGCTTGTCTTTAATTTCGTATTATTAATTAATTCTTCTATTGAATTATTACTAAATGAGTAAGAATTAAAAGGAATACCTAAAAATGCAGATGTTCCTAATACCGATTTTAAGAAATGTTTTCTGTTCATCATAAATTGTTTATAAAAAATTGATTGTAAATTTATAAAATATATGATTAATGAATAATTTAGTAGTATGAAAATTTTTTGTATCCTTTTACTTTCATGTTTCCATTATTTTAGTTTTAGTCAGAGTAAGACAGATATGTATATTGAGAAATATTCCTACTTGGCGATAAAAGAGATGAAAAAATTTAGAATACCAGCATCTATCACTATATCTCAAGGAATATTAGAAAGTGGAAATGGAGAAAGTAGATTGGCTACTGAGGGAAATAATCATTTTGGCATTAAATGTCATGACTGGCAAGGAGATGAGATTTATGCGGATGATGATGAGGAAAACGAATGTTTTCGAAAGTATAAAAAAGTAGAAGACTCGTACAGGGATCATTCTTTGTTCTTATCTAAGAGAGGTAGATATTCTTTTTTATTTGAATTAGATATAACTGACTATAAAGCTTGGGCAAAAGGATTGAAAAAAGCAGGTTATGCTACTTCTCCAACATATGCGGAAAAACTAATTAGTATTATTGAAAGATACAATTTACAAAAGTTTGATATTGAAATAAAACAGAATTTAGAGAAGCAATTTTTTGCATCTCATAATTATGGTTTTCCATTTGTTTACGGATTAGGATTAAATTATATAAACGAAAAAAAATATCTGATTTCAACAGATATAAGTTCATCTTTTATTTTTAGTTCAATATCTATGGGAATAGGAGTTCATTTATTGGGTGATTTGTATACTAAACTTTCTTTATTTGGAATTTACCATGGATTTACAGAGGATAATGTTCATAAATTTAATTTTGGAGTTAATCCACAAATAAACTTTGTTTTAGATACAAAAAGTAAAAAGATACTAATAAATGCTGGGGTTATATATTCTTTTGAAGAAATAAAAGATTATAATTTTATTCCTAGTCTCAGTTTAAATTATTTGTTAGATTAATAATAAAACTTTTCCATATAAAAGTAATCTCCTTCAGCTGGTAGTTTTTTGTCCAAATATAGATTAACAGCATCACTCCAATTTATTTTTATTGAACCATTATCAGTAATAAAGTATACATGATTCTCCTTTACTTTGTTATAGTTATATCCTGCTTTTTCAAGTTTTTCTTTCAGTTTTATGCTTCCAGATCTAAAACTCTCTTCATTTTGAATATAATATGTAATTTTTCCTAAACTATTAGATTGTAGAGATTTTTGAGTTTCCTCTATAATTTCTCTGATATTGTTTTCTTCATTACTACTCTTGTTATAAGTAATGTCTCTATTAGAAGTATCCGATATTGTATCTGTATTTTTTTTTATTTTAAAGTTCTTGAAATTTGATATAACCCCATTTTGCTCTCCTCTAAGTTGGTAGGAAATTATATTGTATAAGGTATCTGATTCTTTACTTTTATTATTAAAATAATTTAATGAATAATTGTTAAATTGTTTGTTTTTATAATATGAAAACATCGGATTATTAATTAAAAGGTTATTTCCGAAAATCTTTCTTAAATGAACACTGTCGGAAGAAAAGATAAAATATTCACCAATATTTATATAATAACTTACATCTTTTAAGAATATTTCAGAAAGTAGAAGAGGAAATAGATGATGAGAACTAACTTTTTTACAATAATTATTTGAAATACTATCGTCGATTAAGTTTAACAGGCTTTCTATATTGTAAGGTTCATCCGACTTTAAATAAAAGTAAGTGAGGCTGTCTAACTTAAATAATCCTATTTCTTCTAGATAACTACTGAATTCTATAATATTAAAATTATATAGTGTTTCTAAGTTTTTATTTAAGGAATCCCAATTATTAAAATTTATAGTGTTTTTTAAATAGTTTTTATAATTATTTAATGTACTGTTGTTGTAAGAAATACTTAAATATTCAGAAGTATAATAAGGTAAAATTTCATCAATAGTAATTGGGTGAGTACTTTGGTTTTTTAGAATATTAGTAAAGTTAGTAGTGTCAGAATAAGAAATATAATCGCTAGATAATATAGAATCATAGATTAAGGATGTATCATTTTGTAATAGTTGAAAAATAAGATCAGAATTGTCATCTTTCACAGAACTTTTTAAAATATCATCATTATTATTCTGAAATCCATTATAAACCCAATAACCGATAGTAAGTAAGCACAATATTACAAAGGCGATATTTTGAATTAATTTACTCATCTATCTTCTTTATTCAAGACAAAATTATTAAAATAGTTTCAACTGTTTTGGTAAGAGTTTAAAACTTTTCCTATGGTATTTGTTAGCACCGTGTTTTTGAATGGCTTCTCGATGTTTTTTAGTGGGATATCCTTTGTTTTTTCCCCAATGATATTGAGGAAACTCTAATGAAAGATTTTTCATGATTCTATCTCTCTCGGTTTTGGCAAGTACTGATGCCGCTGCAATGCTTAAGAACTTTCCATCTCCTTTAATAATACACTCATGAGTAATGTTCTTATATGGATTAAAACGATTTCCGTCTATTAATAAGAGTTGATATTCAGTGTTTATTGCGTCTATCGCTCGGTGCATGGCTAAGAAAGATGCCTTAAGTATATTTATTTCATCTATTTCTTTAGGAGATACGATACCAATTCCATAACTAACAGCTTCTTTTTTAATAAATATTTCTAGTTTTTCTCTCTGTTTTTCATTTAATTTTTTGGAGTCGTTTAGCGTTTGGTTTTTAAAATTTTCAGGTAATAAAACCGCTGCAGCTACAACTGGGCCAGCTAAACATCCTCTACCCGCTTCATCACAACCTACTTCTATTTTATTTGAGAATTTTAAATTTAGCATTTTATTTTCTAAAGAGTCCTTTCTCTTCTTTAGTATTAATTTTTTTGTTTGTTTTCTTTTTAATTCTAGCATCAATATTCTCCTGAAAAATCCATTTCCCTTTTTTGTATTGATAACAATCGTAACTCCCATCCGGAACATAAAAAGTTTTTAATCCTTCTTCATTTTCTTTTAAAGCAACTAAATGATCGAATATTATTTTTTTTGTACTTTCATCGTAATTTACAGAAACAGAAGTTTTAGAATTATATTCTAACTCTACTCTTTTAGATTTTTTATTGTTTTTAATAAATATATTTTTTCCAAAGTAAACTTTTTGTTCTTTGATTTCCAGAATATCAATGATTTTTTTTACAGAGTTTTTAGAATTTCCATCCCATGCTAATAAGGTATAATATTTATTGTTTTTCTTTTTTGGACTTATAATCTTATAATATAATGCTCCATACCAGTTATCTTGGTTAAAAATCTGATTTTCAAAATCTAAATGAGAATTAGAATTTTCCTGAATTTGTATGATCAGATTTTTTTTCTTTTGAACTGATGGTAAGACAATATAAGCCTGATATTTTATTCCACCATCATCTTTACGAATAATCCAATTAAATAATCTAAAACTATGATCATCAGGTTGTAATATACTTATACTTTTTAATGAGTCGAATGGATAGGAATAGGAATTCTTGTATTTTAACACTTCTAAAAGTTCAGATATGAAACCTTTGTTTGCTTGTAATCTTATGGTCTCATTTTCACCATACATAATAGTATGAGCTAGAATAGATAACGTGTCCTCATATTCCTGTAATACTTTTTGTGAAAGATCTTGAGAAAAAATATTTTGAGAAAAAAATAGAAGGAAAATGAAGTGTGTTTTTTTCATATAAACAAATATATTAATTAGTTTTTTTATTTACAAGTGTCCCAAATAACATCTTTAGGTGGGTTTGCTTTTAATACTATTTTTTCTTTTTTAATAGGGTGTATAAACTCTAATTTCTGAGCCAATAAATGAATTGACGCGTCTTTATTAGATCGTTTTGCTCCATATTTTATGTCTCCTTTTATAACACATCCAATATTAGCAAGTTGTGCTCGAATTTGATGATGTCTTCCTGTTTTAGGTTTGATTTCTAGAATATAATAATTATTCAACCTGCTAAGAATTTTGTATTCTAAAATCGAATGTTTTCCTTCTTTTCTTACATAGGATTTGTTCTGTTTCTGATTTTTATATAAATAATTTACTAAAATTCCTTTTAATTTTGGTGGAGAATTTTCTACTACCGCCCAATAAGTTTTTTCAATTTCTTTGTTTCGAAATTGTTCGTTCATTCTAATAAGTGCTTTTGAGGTTCTTGCAAATAATACAATACCTGATGTAGGTCTATCTAACCTATGTATAATTCCTAAAAAAACATTTCCTGTTTTATTGTATTTTTTTTTGATATATGATCTTACAAAATCAGAAAGTGGAGTGTCTCCAGTTTTATCTCCTTGTACGATGTCTCCAGATTTTTTATTTACTGCAATAAGGTGGTTATCCTCGTACAATACCTTTAACATTAGTATTGTTCTTTTTCGTTAGGGAAGTCCTTAGATTTTACATCTGAAACATAGTTTTTTACTGCTTCAGTAATATCTTCAAACAGATTTAAATATCTTCTTAAGAATCTTGGATTAAATTCATGTGTCATACCTATCATATCGTGTAATACTAAAACTTGTCCATCTACATCAGGACCTGCTCCAATTCCTATAATAGGAATAGAAACACTTTCTGCAACTTTTTTGGCTAGTATCGCTGGGACTTTTTCTAATACAATAGCAAAGCAACCGGTTTTTTCTAATAATCTTGCGTCTGCAATTAATTTTTCAGCCTCATCCTCTTCTTTAGCCCGAACTGTGTATGTTCCAAATTTATAAATAGATTGTGGAGTAAGCCCAAGATGTCCCATTACAGGAATTCCTGCTGTAAGTATTCTCTCAATAGATTCTATAATTTCAGATCCTCCCTCAAGTTTTACAGAATGTCCTCCGGTTTCTTTCATAATCCTAACCGCATTAGAAAGAGCTTCCTTAGAGTTTCCTTGGTAGGATCCAAATGGCATATCAACTACTACTAAACATCTATTTATTGCTCTAACTACAGAAGAAGCATGATATATTATTTCATTTAAGGTAATTGGTAGAGTAGTTTCGTGTCCAGCCATTACATTAGATGCAGAATCACCGACTAAAATAATATCAATTCCTGCTCCATCTACAATTTTAGCTAAAGTATAGTCGTATGCTGTAAGCATAGATATTTTCTCTCCATTTTGTTTCATTTCCTGAAGAGAGTTAGTGGTTATTTTTTTGTATTCTTTTTTTGGTAATGACATTCTACCTGTTATTTAATTTTACAACAAATGCTTCCTTAAATCCTAATTTTACTAGTGTGTTTCTATGTTCTATTGCTCCATTTGAATTGTTAAACTTACCAGACATATATAAGAATGTTCCATTTTCAGAATCTATATAAAATACATCTTTCAATCCATTAAACTGATTCATAGTAACTTTTTCTCCATATGTAGCAATCTGAACTGAATATGTTACATTTTTATCGTTATTTTCTTTCCTTTTCTTTTTAGTATTTTGTTTTTTGTTTTCAACTTTAGTAGTTGTGACTTTATCAGATTGTAGTCCCTTTTCTTCAAAACCTTTATAAATAAGAACATTTTTCATATTTTCAACCTTTGTATTCAAATCTTCTAAAGTATTAGTTAATAGAGTAATTTGCTCAGATTTATCAAATTCTGATTTTGTAAGAATACTGTTTTTGTTTTCTAAATCATAAATAAATTTGTTTAACTCAGATATTTTTGAACTTAAATTATTAATTGTAATATCTTTTTCATTTATACTAGTATTAAGATCTTTATTTTTCTCATCTAACATTTCATATGAAGAGTATTTTTTCTGTAATCTAGAAATCTCTTTGTTTAATTTAGTTATTTCACTTGTTTTATTGTTTAATTTATTCTTTAAATCTTTTTCAACTATAGAATAGTTTGATTTTTGTTTATTTAACTTTGAATTTATAGTATTGATATCTGAATTTAAACTTGAAATATTACTATTAAGTGTTGTGACTTTTTCCTGGAGATTAGCAGATTTTTTTTCAGAGTTGTTTAATTCTTCTTTTTTTCGTTGTAATTTTTTATTCAAATTCTGAATTTTATCTTCAGCTTGATTTAGATTTATATTTAAATCAGAAACCTTGTTTTTTAAATTAGCAATCTCAGATTGTAAATTCTTGTTTTTGTCTATCTCGGAATTACTTTTATTTAGTAAAGTAGAATTGTTTTTTTGTAATTCTTCATTTAGTTCAACCTGACTGTCTAATCTGTATTGTTTACTATCTAGCTCTGTTTTTAATTCGGTTGATTTATTGTTTAATTTATTAATATTAGATTCTAAGTTTGATATTTTAGACATAAACTCTTTCTGTTTTAAATTAAATTCAGATATCAATTTATTCCCTTTTTCAACTTCAGCATTAGAATTGTTAAATTTCTTCCTCTCTTCAGACAATAAATTATTGGATACTTCTAAATCATCATTTAATTCCGAAATAATTTTGGATAAACTATCTATTCTATTTTTACTGTTTTCTAACTCTTTTTCTATTTTATTAAAATTATTGTTTTTTAATAATTTAACCTCTTCTTCTAGTCTTGAGTTAGTGTTATTAAGAGTTACTTTTTCAGACTCTAATTGTTTTACTCTATTTGTAAGATTTTCAACATTAAAGTCACTCATATGCTCTTTAATCAGATTGTTCTGTGTATTACTAGGAACATCAAGATGATAGTAAGCAACTCTTGCTTTTGCATCTCTACCAATTAAGATTCCCATTCTTCCACTAGAGTATGTAGATGAAAATAGGTTGGTAATAAAATTATTATTTACATATATATCGTAAACATTATCTTTACATCTTATTTCAATAGCATTAAACTCATCTTGTCCTTTTATCTCTTTATTTTTCACCCATCCTTCATTAGAACTTTTACCCGATAAATATTTATAAGTGTTATTTTGTAGTTCTTTAATACGAAACTCTCCTTTTCTATTAATTTCAAATACTAAAGCTCCACTTCCAGCAACTTGAGCTTTTATCAGTATTCCTGCTGAAGATCTTTTAAAAGATGAAGGTCCTACTTTTATAGCAGTTTTAAGGGTAAAGTCAGTAATCATTTCAGTACTACTAGCAAGAATAGCGTATTCGCTTTCTGTATTATTTCTACTTAAAAGATAATCACCATTGTCGATAATAAAATAATTATCAATGTTAGTTAAAATAGGAAATGAGGATTCAGATTCGTTGAAATTTTCTACAATTATATTTCGTACATTTTCTAATTCCGATATATTTTGAGAGGTTAGTACAGTGTTAAACACTACTGTAAACAAAGCTAAGGAGATGTGTTTTTTCATATTTTCGTTATAATTAATAGATGCAAATCTACAAATATGTTATTAAAATAAGTAAGTTTGCCAACATGAAAAAAATAACTTCAATTTTTTTATTAATTATTTTATCTTTTTCTTCTTGTGAATCTGATTTAGATATTAATTCTGAATGGGAGGAAGTAACCGTTGTGTTTGGACTTTTAGATCAAAGTCAAGAAAAACAATATCTCAGAATCAACAAAGCATTTTTAGGAGATGAAAGTGCTTATGTTATGGCTCAGATCTCTGATTCTTTAAATTTTTTACCTCAAAACTTAGAGGTGAAAATTGAAAGAGTTTCTACATTGGGAAATGTGTTAGACACAAGAATTCTTGTAGATACTGTAATGTTAAAAGATTCTGGAACTTTTGCAAGTGATAATAATATAGTATATACATTCGATACAGATGATTTCTTAAAAGAAGATAAATTATATTATTTAACTATAACTCATAAAAATACTGGAAATATTGTTAGTGCAAGAACAAATCTTATTCATGAATTAGAATTAATGTCTTATTTTAACAACCCAAATTTTAAAATGGGATTTTATGGTATATCTGGTGATTTTACTAGTTCTTCCGTAGAGTGGTCACATTCCAAAAATGCTGAAATGTATCAATTAACAATGATAGTTAATTACACAGAGTATGGTATCACAGATACTGTAATAAAAAGTATACAGAAAGATTTTCCTTTAATAGAACATGATGGTAGCGATGAATATATACAACAAATAAGTGGTGAAGGATTCTTTAATTTTTTAGCTTATAACATAAAAAAATCTAGTACGGTTAATAGAAGAATTAATGATATAGACTTCTCTTTATCTGCCGGAGGAGGTGATTTACAAACTTATATGAATTTAAATATTCCACCTACAGGAGTTGTTCAAGAAAGACCTATATATTCAGAAATAACAAATGGATATGGTTTATTTTCTTGTAGGATCAATAAGTTACAAGAAAATGTTTCTATTACTACTACTACTAAAGAAGCAATATCTAATCATCTTGATTCATTAAATTTTATCTTTCCATAATCTGACTAACTGTCATGTTTATTTGTTTTGTCACTAGTGAATCTAGTCAATTTTGTCAGTATTTAATAAGTTTTTTTATTTGGCATTATATTTTCATATAATCAAGAATAGAAAGAAATTTTTAATAAACTAAAATAAATAAAAATGAGTAAAATTATTGGAATTGATTTAGGTACAACAAACTCTTGTGTTTCTGTAATGGAAGGAAATGAACCTGTTGTAATCCCAAACGCTGAAGGAAACAGAACAACTCCTTCTATTGTTGCCTTTATTGAAGGTGGAGAAAGAAAAGTAGGAGATGCTGCAAAACGTCAGGCTATTACTAATCCTGAGAAAACTATTTATTCTATAAAGAGATTTATGGGTGAATCTTTCTCTAAAATGGCAAAGGAAATAAAGAATGTTCCTTATAAAGTAGTAAAAGGAGATAACGATACTCCTAGAATAGTTATTGATGATAGAAAATATACTCCTCAAGAGATATCTGCAATGGTTCTTCAAAAAATGAAAAAGACTGCAGAGGACTATTTAGGAGCTACTGTATCTGAAGCTGTAGTTACTGTTCCTGCATATTTTAATGATGCGCAAAGACAGGCTACTAAAGAGGCTGGAGAAATTGCGGGACTAAAAGTAAGTAGAATTATAAACGAGCCAACCGCAGCTGCACTTGCTTATGGTTTAGATAAATCAGATCAAGACCAAACAATTGCAGTTTTTGATTTAGGGGGAGGTACTTTTGATGTATCTATTTTAGAGTTAGGAGATGGAGTTTTTGAAGTAAAATCTACAAATGGAGACACACATTTAGGTGGTGATAACTTTGATCAGGTAATTATTGATTGGCTTGCAGAGGAATTTAAAAAGGATGAAAATATGGATTTAAGAGAAGACCCTGCAGCTCTGCAAAGATTGAAAGAAGCAGCTGAGAAAGCTAAGGTAGAACTTTCTTCCTCTACTCAAACAGAAATTAATCTCCCTTATGTAACAGCTACAGCCTCGGGTCCCAAACACCTAGTAAAAACTCTAACAAGAGCTCAATTTGAGAAATTAGCCGATAGTTTGATACAAGCAACCATAAAACCATGTAAAACAGCTGTGAAAGATGCAGGATTATCTACATCAGATATTGATGAGGTAATTTTAGTTGGTGGTTCTACTAGAATTCCAGCTATACAAGAAATTGTACAAAAATATTTTGGAAAAGCTCCATCTAAAGGTGTGAATCCTGACGAAGTTGTTGCGGTAGGAGCAGCAATTCAAGGAGGTGTGCTATCTGGGGATGTTACAGATGTACTTCTTTTAGATGTTACTCCATTGTCTTTAGGAATTGAAACGATGGGTGGTGTGATGACAAAATTAATAGAAGCTAATACAACAATTCCAACCAAGAAATCTGAAGTTTTTTCTACTGCAGCAGATAATCAACCCGCTGTGGATATTAGAGTAGGTCAGGGAGAGAGACCAATGTTTGAAGGGAATAAAGAAATTGGAAGATTTCAATTAGCAGATATTCCTCCTGCACCCAGAGGAATTCCACAAATTGAAGTAACTTTTGATATTGATGCAAATGGAATTTTAAATGTAACTGCTAAAGATAAAGCTACAGGGAAAGAGCAGAATATTAAAATTGAAGCTTCTTCAGGACTTTCTGAAGAGGAAATTGAGAAAATGAAAAAAGAAGCTGAAGCAAATGCAGATGCAGATAATAAAGCTAAAGAAACAGTTGATAAGATAAATGCTGCTGATGGAATGATCTTTCAAACAGAAAAGCAGCTTAAGGAATTTGGAGAAAAGTTATCAGATGACAAAAAGGCTCCAATTGAAGATGCACTTTCGGATTTAAAAACTGCACACGAAAATAAGGATTTAGAAGCTATCGATGCTGCAATGGAAAAGATAAATACAGCCTGGACCGCTGCTTCTGAGGAAATGTACAAAGCTTCTCAAGAAGAATCTCAAACTAATACAGGTGGAGTTTCTAACTCAGAGAACAACTCTGATGATGATGTAACAGATGTAGAATTTGAAGAGATTAAAGAGGATTAAACTTAAAATTCTGTAATTATAAAAAGAACCTATGTAATATATGTAGGTTTTTTTTATATTTGTAACATTATTAATTTAAATCATAAAAAATGAATAAAGTTTTTTCTTTGTTTTTTATTTTCATCACAATTTTATTTTTTCCTTCTTGCGATAAACATGAAGATCATGATCATGATATAGTTAGTAATGATGGTATTGAGGCGAGATTATCATATGTCGACGAAGGATATAATGAAGTTGAAATAGAACCTATTGTTAAATCGATATGTTTTTTCGAAGAGTGGAATAAAGATATTGAGACTCCAGTTTCTGGCCTATTTGAATATTATGATGCTGAAGGAAATTGGGTTGCTACAATTAGTTTTGGTGATGGAACATGTGATGAATGGGCAACGAAAACATGGGATATAAATCTTTTTCCTAATTATCCTTCTGGTAGTGAAGAATTTTCAGTCTTTGATTATTTTAAAGATGAAAAAGGTAAAAAAGATAAATAAGAATTCAGTAAGCTAAAATCTCTTTAATCTTTATACTGACTTTTTCTGAATTTGGTAGCATTGCTCTTTCAAGAGTAGAATTTAGTGGAATGGCAGGTAAATTCTCAGATCCTAAAACATATACTGGGGCATCTAATTTTTCAAAACAATTTTCCTGAATACTACCTGCTAAGCTTTGTGCAAACGAACCTTGAACTGGTTCTTCTGTTAATATTAAACATTTTCCATGTTTTTTAGCAGAATTAAATACAAGTTCTTCATCTAATGGATAGATTGTCCTCAAATCAATAATTTCTACCTTTCCTTTATGATTTTTAGCTGCATTAAGTGCCCAGTGTACCCCCATTCCATATGTAATAATACAAATTGTATTTATTTCATTTGAATTATGATTTAAAGCAACTCTAGCTTTTCCGAAAGGAATTACATAATCTTCAGATGGTTCTATTGTTTTTGCTTTTTCAGTTCCTGTAATTTTACTCCAATATAAACCTTTATGCTCCAATATAACAACTGGATTAGGGTCATAATAAGCAGATTTTATTAATCCTTTTAAATCTGCACCTGTAGATGGGTAAGCAATTTTTATTCCTTTTATTTGTGTTAAAACTGTTTCTACAGATGAAGAATGATAAGGACCTCCACTTCCATAAGCTCCAATAGGAACTCTGATAATACAACTTACTGGCCACTTTCCATTAGACAGGTAATTAGACCTACTAACCTCTGTAAATAATTGATTTAAACCCGGCCAAATATAGTCTGCAAATTGTACTTCAACTATAGGTTTTAATCCAACTGCTGACATACCTACAGTACTACCAATTATAAATGCTTCTTGAATCGGGGTGTTAAATACTCTGTTGTCCCCGTAAGTTTGGGCGAGAGTAGCGGCTTCTCTAAATACACCACCTAATCTCCTCCCAACATCTTGTCCGTAAAGCAAGGATTCTGGGTGTTTTGCCATTAATTCTTTTAATGCGAAAAGTGCACAATCTACCATTACAGTAGGAGTTTTATTGTTTGGTTCTCTTTCTCCTCTTTCTTCTGTAATTGGAGTAGGAGCAAACTTATGATTGTATAAATCTTTTGGGTTAGGATCTTCGGCTTTTAGTGCTTTTTCATAATCTATTTTAACTAGATAATTTGCTTCTTTTTTTAACTTCTTCAAATCATTCTCGGAAAAATCATTATTTAATAATTCCTTTTTCAGTTTTGGAAAGGGGTCTCTAGACCTAGCTTCATCTAAATCATCTCTATACCATTCCATACGAACACCAGATGTATGATGATTTAAAAGTGGAACTTTTGCATGAACTAGAATAGGACTTCTTTTTTCTCTAATTTCTTGAATAGCTTTTTGAATAGTCTCGTAAGACTTTCTAAATTCTGTTCCATCAATGGTGTAGGTTTTTAATCCAAACCCTTTTGCGTAATGTGTAGCATCAACTGCTCTCATTTCAGATGAATGTGCTGAAATATCCCATTCATTATCCTGTACTAAGTATAGAATAGGTAGCTTTTTTAGTACTGCCATTTGAAATGCTTCAGCTACTTCTCCTTCTGTAATTGAAGCATCTCCAAATGAGCAAACTGTCACAGATTCTTTTCCTTTTTTTGGTTTTATTAACCCTTCTTTTTCTTGATATTGTATTCCCATTGCAATTCCTGTGGTAGGAATTCCTTGCATTCCTGTTGCTGATGATTGATGTGGTATTTTTGGAAATCCTTCTCTTTTTAAAGATGGGTGAGAGTAGTAAGTTCTTCCACCTGAGAAAGGATCATCTTTTTTACACAAAAGTTGTAACATTAATTCATAAGGAGTTATACCAATCCCTAGTAGAATAGAATCATCTCTGTAATATGGAGATACCCAATCGTTTTCCGTTAATTGTAAACCAACTGCTAATTGTATAGCTTCATGACCTTTAGATGTTGCATGTACATATTTAGAGGTTACTGCTGTATTTTCTTCATATATCTTACTCATAGCACGTGCTGTACACATTAAGGAATATGCCCTCTTTAGTATATCTTTGTTGAGATTTTTACTCATATTTTTATTTTATTAATGTAAAATTATCAACAATACAAGTTTTATGGTAATGTTTGTTTTCATGATTGATCTAGTTTACGAATCATAGTTAATATAGTAGCTAACATTACTGTTTCTCCTTCATC
>MDTA01215110.1_pt1 | contig 14164 bp, 16 predicted proteins | sample 811151 | NCBI WGS metagenome assembly MDTA01 (sample SAMN05326648, study PRJNA326480) | marine metagenome | isolation source: seawater | place: Indian Ocean: South | collected 2010 | reverse complement strand
GCTATATATTTGATCATGATTATAAAGAAACCTAAAATAAAGCTAGATTCATTTAATGATACTCAAAATTTGGATGTGAAATATGGTTTAAATAAAGAAATTAAGTATTGTAAAAAATGTTTAATGTCTAATCAAAGACCCAATATGTGTCCTGAGCACCTACATACTATAGATACTCAAAAAGCTACAATTAAGTTTAATGACGATTACTGTGATGCATGCAAACTCACAGATAATAAAAAAGATGTGGATTGGGATAAAAGAGATTTTGAGTTAAGAAAACTTCTTGAGAAATATAGAAGTAAAGATGGATCGTATGATGTATTAGTTCCAGGATCTGGTGGAAAAGATAGTTTCTATGTAGCTCATAAGTTGAAGTACGAATATGGTATGCATCCTTTAACTTGTACATTTGCCCCAAATATTCCAACTGAATGGGGCAAACATAATTTTTACAACTGGATTAATGCAGGATTTGCTAACTATTTATTTAATTGTGATAATCTAATACACAGGTTTATTACTAGATTATCAATAGAAACTTTACTTCATCCTTTTCAGCCTTGGATTTTAGGTCAAAAGAATTTTCCAACCAAGTTTGCTGCAAAACTTAAAATTCCACTAATTATATATGGAGAAAATCCTGCTGAATATGGAAATCCAAATGAAAAATACTATGATGACATGCTCATGGAATGGTTTGCCTGCGATGATTTAAGCAAAATTAGCATTGCAGGAATCCCTATCAGAAAATTAAGATATGATTATAGTTTAAAAGAAAATGAGTTAGATCCTTATATTCCACTTACATTTGATCAATTTAAAAAAGCTGATTTAAAATGTGTAGCATTTAGTTATTTTGAAAATTGGCATCCACAAAAAAATTATTATTACACAGTAAAAAACTCTGATTTTAAGCCCTCACCAGAAAGAACATTGGGAACATATTCGAAATACGCAAGTATTGATGACAAGATAGATGATCTCCATTTTTATACAACAAAAGTAAAATTTGGTATTGGAAGAACTCATTATGATGTAGCCCAAGAAATTCGATCTGGAGATCTCACAACACAAGAGGGTAAAAGTTTGATTAATAAATATGATGGAGAGTATCCTGACCGTTTTTTAACTGAAATTTTGCAATATTTAAGTATTAATAAAGATGAATTTCCTCAAAAGTATAAATTTTTTGAAGAACCAGTTATTAATCAAGATTACTTTGATGACTTATGTGATAGTTTCAGATCACCACATATATGGAAAAAAACAAATTTAGGGTGGGTTCCAAGAAAATCAATTAATGATGAGTCTTGACGATAGAAAAGTTACTATAATTGATAGCAAAGTATCTAATTTAAAAAGTATATGCAATGCATTGAATTTTTTGCAAATACCTTTTGTTGTTACGCAAGATTTAAATGTTATTGAAAATTCAAAAAAATTAATATTACCTGGAGTAGGTCATATTAAAGAATTTACAAATAATATTGAAAAATTAGAAATCAATAAAGCCCTAAAAAATTATTTATCAGATGATAAAAATTTTTTTTTGGGTATCTGTGTAGGTATGCAGTATCTTTTCGAAAAAAGTGATGAGAATCTAGAGTCTAATGGTCTTGGTTTTTTTAAAGGAATTGTAAAAAAATTTACTAATACAAAAGAACATCACACTATACCAAATATAGGAAAAAATGTTTTAAGTAGATCTTTATTAAAGTGGCCAGGAACTATATTTGATATAAATATTGAAAAGCCTGAAGTTTATTTTTTACATTCATATTTTTGTAAAGTAGAAAAAAAATATGAACTTACAAAATCAGAATACAACGAAATTGTATTTACATCATCTATAAAAAAAAATAATATTTACGGGGTCCAGTTTCATCCTGAGAAAAGTGGTCAAACTGGCCTGAAAATTCTTAAAAAATTTTATTCATTATAACTATGAGAAAAATAGCTAAAATAGACGTAAAAAGTAACTATGTTATAAAAAGTATTCAATATGATGGTGTTGCTAAAATTGGAGAGCCAATTGGAGTAATTAATAAAATTGTTCAAAGTGATATAGACGAATTGTTTCTTGTAAATATTGTAAGCACTCTTTATGGTTATGATAATTTTAGAAATATTTTAGATAAAATTTGTTCAAATATTTTTTTACCAATAACTGTTGGTGGTGGAATTAGAAGTATTGAGGACTGTATAAGCTACTTTGAGTTAGGTGCAGATAAAATTTCGATTAATTCAAATTTGTTTACTAATAAAGGATTATTGGGAAATGCTTCTAAAAAGTTTGGCTCACAATCTGTTTCAGTTTTAATACAAGCAAAAAAATTAAATAATGAATGGTATGCATTTAAAGATATGGCAAGACATAATACTGGAGTTAAAGTTAAGGATTGGATTTTGCAGTGTGCTTATGAAGGTGCAGGGGAAATAATATTAGTGTCTGTAGATGATGACGGTTTAGAAAGAGGATTAAATAAAGAATTAATGGAATTTTCGAAATATGTTGATATACCGGTTGTGATTGGAGGTGGTTTTAATTATGAAAAAGACAACAAAATTAAAGACAACTTTAAAAAATTAAGCGGAATTTCTTTTTCATCTTATTTATATAATAACAAATTATGAGAGTACTAATTACGGGTGGGGCAGGTTTTATAGGATCAAATCTTGCAGATTATTTACATCAAAAAAATTATAAAGTACTTATTTACGATAAGTATAATTCTTTTAACAATTTTGGATGGATAGAAAATTCTAAGTATAAAAATTTTTTTGACGTAAGATTAGGAGATATTAGAGATTTTGATATTACCAAAAAATCTTGCTCAGATTGTGATATAATTCTTCATTTAGCAGCCTTAATTGGTATTCCTTATTCATTTAATGCTCCAAGTTCTTATTTAGAAACCAATATTAATGGCACACTTAATATATGTGAAATTGTAAAAAATTCTAAAATTAAAAAATTAATTATCACCTCAACTAGCGAAGTTTATGGTAGTGCACAAAATATACCAATGACTGAAGAGCATGTTTTAAATCCACAATCTCCATATGCTGCTACAAAAATAGCAGCAGATCATTTGGCTATGTCATATTACTATTCTTTTAAGTTGCCAATATCTATTTTAAGACCATTCAACGTATATGGGCCGCGACAATCAGATAGAGCTGTAATACCCACAATCATTAACCAAATGATGAATAAAAATAACAAATTTGTAAGTTTAGGAAATATAGACTCTAGAAGAGATTATACTTATGTAGAGGATCTTTGTAGTGCATATGAAATTTTAATGAATAGTAAAAATACAAATGGTAAAATATACCATACAAGCAATAATGAAAATTTTAGTATTGGAGAAATATTTGATTTAATAAAATCAAACTTAAAATCTAAAAAAAAATTTAAAATTGTTAAAAATCGTTTTAGGCCAAATAATAGCGAGGTAAATGAGCTATTGGGAGATAATGCAAAAATCAATAAAGATCTTAATTGGAGCCCAGCTACTAATTTTAATAAAGGACTTGTCAAAACCATAAAATGGTATAGACAAAATTCTAAATTTATAAATTCAAAAAGTGAAAATTATGTCATGTGAGTCCGAACTAAATAAAAAAATTAATTATACGGAGATAAAAAATTTTGACTATGCAGATTATAGGGTAGCATGGGAGAAAGCATTAAAAGCAGAGATATCTACCACTTTCCCTTTGCATTTAGATATTGAACTAACAAGTGAATGTAATCTTAGATGTAAAATGTGTTGGCAATTTAAAGACCCAAATGCCTTTCCTAAAGGAATGATGAAGTTTGATTTATTCAAGAAAATAATTGATGAGGGGGTTCAAAATGGTCTTTGTGCAATAAAATTACAAAGTAGGGGTGAAGCGATGATGCATCCAAAAATTTTTGAGTTTTCTAAATATGCAAAATCAAAAGGCATCAAAGACATACATTTAACTACTAATGGTACATTATTCATGAAACCTAAAAAATTTGAAAAGTTTTTTGAATCTGGAATTGATAAACTTATATTTTCAATAGATAGTGCTCATGATGAGAGTATTGAAGAAATTTACAAAACAAAAAAACCAAACATTCGTGAGTATTTTAAAAAAATTGGTCAAATCAAAAAAGAGAAAAAATTAAACAAACCATATTTAGTAGTTCAAACTTTTGCAGAAAGATCTCAAAGAGATAAAGTATATGAGAATTTAAGAAAGGAATTTGAGTATGCTAACCACATAAACATTAATACCTTATTTGAATCTAATCCAAATAAATCATCTGCAGATATGTTATCTAATGATTTTGAATATTTACCATGTTCATATTTATGGACAAGACTCTTGGTTTATTGGGATGGAACTACAACAACCTGTTGTAGGGACTATGAGGGAAAACACTTATTTCTAGGTAATGCTAAAGAAATTCCTTTAAAAGAAATGTGGTACTCAAATAAATTATTTAATTTAAGAAATATGCATATGTCTGGAAAAAGAGAAAAAATTAAAATATGTGCAAATTGCGACGTGTCTACAAAGCTAAAAAATTAAAATAATATTACTTTTTGAATAAAAACCAATTCGTATCTTCAAAATAATGCTTTTTATCATCTTTCCAGCAGAAACCATAATCAACAAGTTTAAGATTATATTTTTTCATTATCTCGCCTGCGAAATTTCTTTTAAATAAAACATTTTTATAGCCTCTATAATTAACAGAAACTGGCGTAGGGTTGTGATACTCATTAATTAGAATATATTTTTTTGAAAGTTTATAAATTAAATCGTATATCTTTTTTAGTTGTTTTGGATTTATATGTATAAGCACACAACTTGTTAAAACGAGATCATATTTTTTGTCACTTTTAAAATTCAAAGCTGACTCATTGTAAACCTTATGATTTTTTCTAGCTATATCAAAAGCATTTTTATTTAACTCTAGACCAAAAGTTTTAATGTCTTTATTAAGTGATTTAATTGCATTTAAATTTACACCATTATTTGTACCTATCTCAAAAATATTTTTAAACTTTATATTGTTAGTTTTCAAAATAGTTTTAAAAAAAAATTCCCGTTTTTTGGATGATAAATTTCTTTTTATATAATGATTACCAAAATTACCTTGCCAAAATTTTTCTTGTAATGTTTTTATCATATTTTTTTTATATATATTTTTTTAGATTTAGCAAAATAAAAAAGACTTGGATATTCATATGTATAAAAAGAATTAAAATAGTGTTTAAAATTTTCTTTGGTTAAATTATTTTTTATCTTAAGTTTATTGAGAAACATTTTTCTAGAATAAATTTTTTTAGACCAATTAATTCTTTTTTTTATTCTTATTTTATCATTAAGAAATAAATTAAAATATTTTTTAAGTAAATATCTGATAGCTCTATGCCCAGCACTTGTATACCTGTAGTGATTAGATCCTTTTTTAATATAATATTTTTTTCATCAATAATTTTACCATTATCGATTTTATTATTTACATAATGAATGATGCCACCAAATTTTTTAACTTTATCATAACAGGCAAAATGACTCACATCTCTTCCAGGATAATTACGAGTGCCAGGATGAAAATTTATAATTCTATTGTTTTTAAATTTACATATTACCTCTTTATTAAATATGAAGTTATTAGAAAAACTAATTAAATAATAATTTTCAGTTATTTTTTGCTTTAATATGTTTTTAAATTTTTTAATATGAACTTTATTTTTACAATTTATATAAATGAAATTTACTTGTTGTTTAATATTTATTAATTTCAATATTTCTTTTTTATCGTAATTGGTTATAAAGATAATATTTTTTTTAAACATTAATGAAAGATACTATATTATATCTGACGGGAGAAAAATCCTCAATTGGAAAATATTTAAAAAACAAATTTTTAATTAAATCTATTAAAATAATTAAATATCATAAAGCAAGAAAAGTTAATCTTTCTAATTCAAAAAAATTTTTTTTGCATTTAAATTTTGATTTAAATTTTTACAATAAAAACATTCAAAAATATCTTGATAATCATTTATCAGAACTAAATGATATAATTAAATTTTGTAAGGAAAATAAAATTGTTTTAATCTTTCCTTCTACCGCATGTTATTTTCCAAAAACTGGCCCTCACAGAGAAGATGACCCCTTATTTTCTTACAATTTATACTATTTTTCGAAAATTTTATGCGAAAAAATAATACAAAGAAACAAAAGTTTGAGATTTATAATTCTTAGATTATTTAATATTTATGGAACAGGTAAAAATAAAATTATCGATTACATCAAGACTAACTTAAATAAAAAAGAAATACTCCTACAAGAAAATATTAATTTAGAAAGAGATTTTTTACATGTCGATGATTTTGTAAATCTAATTGCAAAAATAATACATTCTGATGAGAATAAATTTAATCAAATATATAATGTTGCATCAGGTAAATCTTATAAGTATGTAAATTTAAAAAAATACTTTAGAAAAAAAGGAAAAAAACTAATTTTTTCAAATAATTTAAAATTTACACCACCAAGGCCAACTGTTAGAGTTGATATAAAAAAAGTACAAACAAAATTTAATTGGCTTCCAAAAAAAAAATTATTTGAATATTTTGAAAATTAAAGAAAATATATTTTTTAGAATTGATTTCAAAAGGGAAAAGAGACTTTCTTATGGACATTTTTTTAGATGTATTGATTTTATTTCACATCTTAATTTAAGAAGATTTAATATTTTTTTTCTTTCTTCAAAATATGATATAAAATTATTGTCAAAATATAAGTTTATTAATCTAATTAAACTTGATAATTACAAAAAATTATTAAGTTACCCAAAACCAAAATTTCTTATAATTGATTTACCTTATAAGGATAGAAAAATATTAAATTATTTTGATGATAGGACCAAAAAGATTGTTATAGGCGATAATTTTATACCATACAAAAAAGTAGATTATTTTTTAAGTCCGTATACTCAAAATGTAAAAAGAAAAATAAATTCGTACACTGGATCTGAGTTTTTTATAACAAATAAGCTTCAAAATCTTAAAAAAATAAATTTTCGCAAAAATATTAAAAAAATTTTAATATCCTTTGGAGGATCCGATCCTAAAAATTATACGTTTAAATTAATTAAAAAAATTAAAATTAACAAAAAATATAATTATAATTTTATACTAGGACCTGGGAATCCACACAAATTTAAAAATACAAAAAATATAATTTTCACTAAAGCTCCTAATAAAAAAAGATTTAATAAAATAAGAAGTGAATGTGATATTTCTATAGTATCTGGTGGGATCACGATGTTTGAAAATTTGAAATGTAACTTACCTAGTTTAGTAGTGCCAACAACTTTTCAGGAAAAAAAAAACTCTGAGAAATTAGCTAGACAGGGACTAATTATTACACTTAAGAAGTTTACAAGTAAGCATATTGAGGAACATCTTGAGCTTTTGATTAAAAAAAAAAGGATTTCAATTTATAAAAAATTAGTTTTATTTAATAAAAATAAATCCTTACTAAGTAATATAATAAAAAAAATATTCAATTAAACTCTTATTTTTTAATACTTTCTAAATAAATAGGTGAAAATTTTTTGATTTCTTTTCTAGCTTTTCTGTTTATTATTTCTAAATATTTTGAAACACTTGTAAGTTTTTTACTAGATTTACTTGATCTTAATATTGATATTTTTGAATCATCAATTCTTTCTCCTTGCATTATATTTTCTTTTGCAAATATAAATCTTCTGAATGATGATTGGTTTGGTAAATCAATTCTTTTTTTTATATTTGAAAAGTTATTAAGTGCAATTTCAGTTTCTCTAATTTTGTTAACAAATTTCTTCATATTTTTTGGATTTAATGATATTTTATTATCCGCACCTGGAAGTTTATTATCTATAGTAAAATGTTTTTCAATTATTTTAGCCCCTTTAACTATAGAAATTATTCCAGCATATTCATCAACAGTATGATCTGAAAAACCAATTTTCCAACCTGCAATTCTTTTTAAATCATCTAAAAAACCAAGATTTGTTTCATTAATTTTGGTTGGATATTTAGAGATGCAATGTAGTAAATAAATTTTATTAATTCTTTTATTTAAAAATTCATATGATTTTTTTATTTCAGACACTGCAGACATTCCTGTAGATAAAATTACTGGAATAGATACATCTCTAATTTTTGAAAGTAATTGCATGTTATTTAAATCCATACTAGCTACTTTTATTGCATGAATTTTTATTTTATTTAGTAAATCTAAACTTTTTAAGTCAAAAGGTGTAGATATAAAATCAATTTTTATTTTTTCACACAATTTTTTAAGATTGTAATAATTTTCTTGAGACAAAGATGTATTATTTATTAGTTTAAAATGAGGTGAATTCTTAAATACCATTTCAGTAGGAATAAAAGTTTGTAACTTAGCTGCTTGTGCACCTGAATTTTTAGCTTCTAATATCATTTTTTTTGCAAGATTATAATTTCCAAGATGATTAAAACCAATCTCTGCTATAATATAAGCATTTGATTTTGGTTTTAAATTTATTATTTTTGATTTCAAAGAATTATCCGTGTCTATATTTGGAATTCCATGCCTGCTCTTCCTCACTCCATCTTTTTTCATGAAGTCTCTGGTGTCCAAACTTTTTAATTCCATGACTACAGTTTCTACATCCTGGTTCTATTTCGCATCTTCTTCCGTTTTTATGAAGATATCTTATTTGCTCTAATTTTTTTGATTTCCATACACTTTTTATTGTATGGTGTTCTAAATTTCCTTCTTGAAAACTTCCATCAACATGTCTCAATTTTTTTTGAGGAGTTCCTTCATACAAACCCAAAACTAATCCTTCTTCTTCTTTATGTGCTCCTGTGCATGGTAAAATCACACCATTTGCTGAAACACTTAATCTTTGAAATGGATATTGGCATGCCCAATCCATATTGATCATGTCTTCTTTAGGTTTACCATCTCTTAAATCTAGCAATTCATTAACTGTAACCATGTCCACTCCCAATCCTTTTAAAGTATCATAATATTCTTGAGGGTTATGTGCAATTGGAGGATAGATTGTATTAGATCTTACTTGAGGCCTACTTTTGTTTTTTTCATTTCTTATTTCAATAAAACGTCTAATATTTTTTGACACTACTGAGAAAGCGTCATAATCTTTACCTTTCCATTTAGTAGGAGTTCTAATAGCGTTATACTTTTCTTTTATTCCATCAAATGAAAAACTTAACCAACTCGGCTCTGCATCTATTATCTCGTTTGCTAATTTTTCATCAATCTCTTGCCCATGTGTAATTGCAGTTATTTCGAGTATACCTTTTTTTCTTGCATATCTAAAGACATCAGCAATATTTACATCATTACCATTTTCATCTTTACTTTTGTATAATGTGGGTTCTCCTCTCCAACTAAATAACATCGAGTAAACACCTATTTCTGAACATTCATCAATAATTTTTTTTACAGTTTTCCATGGCAACATTCTTTGAGCTCCTAAAACTGTATTTTTAAATTCATCTGTAATTGTGTAGCACATTGAGCAAGATAAATTGCAAGTACTTACAAGTTCAGCACAAACTGCTAATGGAAAATCCTGTGGATCAAAATTTTTAGCTCTATAGTGCCAAAGTCTTCTGTACTCTTTATATTTAGAAAACTCTTCATCTGTAGGAAATTGATTTTTAATGAATAATTCCAGGTTGTCTTTAGTATCAAAAGTATATTGTGTTTGATTAGTTGGTACTTTTATTTGATTATCTTTTGAATAGATTTCTTCAAGCTGCTCTTCTTTAAAAAATATTTCTGGTTTCATAATCTTAAATAATCGTAAGTTAGTAGTTTTAATTATACTAATAACAATACTTTGCAATCATTTTTTTAAAATATACGTTTATTTTATTATTATTCGGATTATCTATTTTTTTATATAAATACCTTACAAAATTCAGATCATCATAGTTATCTATTGTAACTTTTACTGGAATGAAATTTTTTGAATCATATTTTAATTTTCTTGAGTATTTTTTATTAAATAAATCTGGAGTGACATGTTCTTTAGAAAAATTTGAATTTTTTTGATGTTTTAAAAAATAACTACTTTCAAATAATTCACATCCAGATCCATAATTTATATGAGAATCTAAAAACTTTATATATTTAAATTTTTTATTTTTTTTTGAACAGCTTATAAGTTTTTTTATTAAAGATATATCCAAAAGAGGATTGTCTGCAGTTATTCTTAGAACATATTTTGGTTTATATTTTTTAATCAAAAAAATATATCTACTCTTAACATTCACATCAGACCCAAAAAAAATATTACAATACTTTTTTTTTTTAATTAAATCTATGTTATGATTTTTTGATCCTGTAGCGATAATTATTTTGTCAATTTCTCTAATTTTTTTAAGCTTACTAATAATTATATCCAAAGTATCTAAATTTTTATAAATTTTTTTTATTACTTTTTTTTTTAATCTTTTCGAATTTAATCTTGCTTGAATTATTGCCAAATAATTCATTTTACAATTGAAACAATACAATTAAAACTTTCAGCTGCATTGTGACCAATCTTAATTCCATCTGATTTATTTTTGTGAATGAAATAATCTAACCAGGAATTTTTTGTTCTTTTCATCTCACTTTTATGCTCTTTAATAGCTTTTAATTTTAAATTAAAAAAATCATCTATATTTATATAATAATTTTCATCAAATTTGACTTCTGAAAAATAAAAATTACTTCTAAACTGAAGTATTGTGCTAATTCTTTTTCCTGCTGAAATAGAAATTTCAGACAGCACTCTATGATCTAGATGAGCATCACCTATCCAATGACAAAATAAATAATCATAATTTTTATTATCTATAATATTTAAAATTTTTTCTTTTATAATATGGTAATTTTTTTTAATAGAGTGAGTAGGAAACTCAAAACAGTTTATATTTTTTCTTTGGATCCCAAGTTTATTTAAACCATTGAGACCCTCTTTTAGTGCCACTTTTGCTGATCTTAATATTTTTCCAGACGGACTACTAAAACTAGAATCGCAAACTATAATTACATCAACTTTATATCCCTCACTAATGAATTTTGCTATACTACCTCCACATCCCATTTCTATATCATCATGATGTGCCGCAATTACTAATATATTTTTAAAAGATTTTTTTACCATTGAATATATAATCAATTACAGATAGTTCTTTTTCAAAATTTTCGTAGTTTTTTCGATATTCTTTTACATCAAATTCATGCATTATTACATTTATATTATTTTTCTTAAACATATTTAAATCAAGATAATTTAAAGATGGTGTTCCAGTTAAATAACTTTTAGATTTACTTTTTAAAACTATTGATAAAATTTTGTCTGAGTTTTGATTTTTTAAGTTTAAGTCACTAGAATAAAACAACTGAGTATTAATTTTTAAAATTTTAAGAATAAGTGAAATTAATTCTAAATTAAAATCTATAAGAAATTCAAATTTTTTTAAATAGATTTGTTCTAGCAAGTTGTAAAAAATAGCAAAATTTAAAGTTTTTTTGTAGTTAAACTTTATTGTATTAAGGTGTTTTTTTTTCCAATCTAATGAGTTATCAATTTTTACATCTTTTATTAGTTGTTTGAATGATCCTTTTTTAATTACAGGGACTGTCAGCCAGTTTTGAGATGAATTGATAATAATTTTATCTCTATGCGTCCAACCTCTTCTTGCAAATTGTACATCATCTAAAAAATAAAATTTGTTTGATTTTTTTATTTTGTCAAAAAAACCTGTCCATGGTATGAAATCAGGCTGATGTATTGAAATAATCATTTTTAAATATGTATACCATAAATAAAAAATTGTTAAAAAATTATTGCATTGATTTAAATAAATCAATTGGTGATATCATTAAAAACTTCAATAGATATGGGAAAAAAATTGTTTTTATTAAATCCAGAGACCAGTTTATAGGAATAATTCAAGAGGGAGACATAAGAAGAGTTTTATTAAAAAAAAAAAATATTCTTAAAGAAAAAATTTCAAAAATTGTAAATAAACGATGTATTTTTTTCTATGAAAATGAAAAAAATTTACCTTTAAAAATAAAAAATGCTTTTTTAAGAAATAATTACATAGAGGCAATACCAATTTTAAGCAAAAATAAAAAAATAATAAGAGCAGTTTTCAACAGAAGAAATAAAAGTACTAATTATGAAAATATTTTTTTAATTATTGCTGGTGGCAAGGGTACGAGAATGGGAAAACTTACAAAAAGAATCCCAAAGCCTTTATTGAAATATAAAAATAGACCAATTTTAGATTATATACTAAAAAATTCTACCAAGTATAAATTTAAAAAAATATTTATATCAACAAAATATCTTAATTCTAAATTTGATAAAATAATCGATAGATATAGTAAAAAAAATTTTTATATAGAGAAAATTGTTGAAAAAAACTTTTTAGGTACAGCGGGCCCGATCTCCTTAATTAAGGAAGAAAAATTTAAAAATGTAGTGGTTTCTAATGCAGATATTATATGTAACTTAGATTATTTTGATCTAATAAATCACCATGAATTAGAAAACAATGATATTACAACTTGTACAAAAGAAGCAAATTTTCAAATACCTTTTGGACTAGTAAATAATAATTACATCAAGGGTACAAAAATATTTGTAGATGAAAAACCCACAATTTTAATTAGATTTAATATTGGAATTTATGTTTTTAAAAAAACTGTATTAAAAAAAATAAAGTTTAAAGAAAAAATTGATATGCCATCGTTAATAAATAAGCTTGCAAAGAGCAATTTTAAAATTGGCCAATACCATGTATTTGAAAACTTAAATCATTATACATCATCAGCTGATTTAAAATAATTAACTCAACTCGTTAATTAATTTTATTTTATTCTTATGATCTTTAAAATATTTATTAAGTTGTAAGTTATTTTGATATTTATTATGTTTTTCATTTTTTTTTATAAATTTATCCACTTTATCTGAGCTTGTATAAAAATAAGGATTGTATTTTTTATTTAACTTCAAATTTGTTTTATATTCATCCAATATAATATAGTGAATATTTAATATTAAAGCCCAGTCGATAATTGATGATGGCTTTTCACTTATTATGTAATTATATTTATACAAATTTTTTGCGAAACTAGTTTTTAAAATCTTAAATTTAAACTTTTTTTCAATCCATTTATAATCTTCTCTTTTTTGTTTCGGATGCAAACTTATTTCAGCTTTGTATTTATATTTTTTACACATATAAAAAATTTTTTTACAAAAAGTATTTACTTTTATTTTATTTTCAACTTTAGTTTCATCACCATGTTCATACTTTTGAGAAATTAAAATCAAAATTTTTTTTTTTATTTTTTTTCTAATAACATTTAAACTTATATCTTTTGAATTATAAGAATGAGCTAATAACAATTTTTTTTTATCACATCCAAGCTTAACGTAATCTTTTTTAACAATGTGGTTTTCAGTAAAAATATAATCAGAATTTCCACCACCAACCACCCATGGGTTTTTTGGCAGTATATTGAATAAATAATAATAAATAATATCTTGTTTATAATAAAAACTTATAAATTTGTTTTTAGATACTTCTTTAAATTGTTTTCTAAAAAAATATTTTATTAAATTAAATTTTGAAACAGTGGTATATTTTCTTTTTGATAATCGTCTTTTAATCATATCATTTATACTCCCTGATCTAAAATTTGTGTTTAAAAATATTGTGATTTTTTTTATTTTTGCTAAACGTAGTACGATTAAATTAAATGATAATTCTCTATCACCAAAACTTACAACAGTCTTGAAATTTTCTTCATTAAATAATCTGCTAATTTTTTTCCTCTCTTGATAAATCTGTAAAAAATTTTTAAATAGACCTCTATCAAATTTTTTTTTGTGATAGTTATTAATGTCCCAATATAGATTGTCTTTGAAAATAATCTTATTTTTAGGTTTAACAAATTTAAAAAAATTATTTAATTCATTATGCCAAATTAAAATCTTTACATCATGTTTATTTTTTAAAGAGTTAAATAATTTTTTAAAATCGAATTTTATCGTAGAGTTAGGTATTAATAATATCTTCATTTATATTAATAT
>MDTA01127042.1_pt1 | contig 14165 bp, 9 predicted proteins | sample 811151 | NCBI WGS metagenome assembly MDTA01 (sample SAMN05326648, study PRJNA326480) | marine metagenome | isolation source: seawater | place: Indian Ocean: South | collected 2010 | reverse complement strand
TTGCCGGGTGTGCAGAGGACTTACACCTCCAAGTCATCAACCCATCACCACAATGAGTCGAACAGTGCTTTCGCACTACGCGCCATGCCCGGCGCACGATAAAAAAAGCCACCTCAAAGAGGTGGCTCAACCGTCGTGAGTCAACGAGGTTATACGGAAATCAGAACTTCACACCGACAGCCAGCTGGATACGGCGTGGGTTGTAGTATTGACGTGGCGTACCAAAGTTTTCGTCGACAACATAGGGGTTATAGCTATAGCCAGTTTGCTTATCGAACACGTTAAAGATATCAGCACGGAAACGCGCAGTGTAACCTTCAACAAATTCCCAGTTTTGTGTATAGCTTAAATCCACCTGCCAGTGACTGGCGCCGCGACGACTACCTGCCGGTTCAGCAAAACGGCTGGTACCCGATGAATAACCGTAAGGGGTTCCATCCCACGCAGTCCAGGCTTCACCCGACTGGAACACAAAGTACGCACCAAACACGCCTTCCCAGTCAGCCGTATAAGTACTGATCACTTTTACTTTATGCGGCTTATCACCAATCATATTGCCGTAGCGGTTATCCCATACCATGCGGCCAGGACCGTCACCGTAAAATGATGAACCGATAAAGGTATTGGCATCATTGCCTGCCGTGGTGTTGTCCTGGTCGAAGTTACCGTAATAGTGACTCCACACGTAAGAGGCGTTTACATACCACTTATCATTCTGGTACTCACCTTCGATACTCCATTCCCAGTACTTGGTCTGGCCGCCATCGACTTCAGCAATGACATAAGACGAACCACCTACTTCATCGCGCATGGCGTCGAGGTTAGGAATATACAAACCTTTTTCGGCAATATTGGCTGGTACACCGCCGAAATCACCGTAGTCGCCGTACAGACGCGCACCGTTAGGCATATCTTCCCAGAAGTGACTGCCGTAGCGATAACGTAAGTGCGAGCGTACAAACAGCTCATTAGTCACCATTTTGGTGGTACCAATCGTAAACTCATCAATACGACGCGGACGCATATTGTCAGCGAAGAACTTGCCCGATGAACCGGCAGCGCCGCCGGCATCCACAAAGTCACCGTTCTCATCAAATCGGACTAACAAGGTTCGACGGGTATTACGATCCCATGATGCTGCCCGGGCCAGTGAGCTGGCATTCGGGTTATAGCTGGCATAGTTCGCAAACACGGTAGCCGATTCTTCGTATTCCCAGGTCACGCCCAAACGCGGCTGGATCATGTCTTTCCAGTCGGTTTTGTACATTTCGTATTTCTCACCCGGTGCTAACTCGTAGCCTGATACGTTGCTACTGTTTTTCCTCAGGCCCTGACCATAAAAGGTATCGCGGCTGACTAACAAGCCAATATTATAGGTAAAGTCACCGTGTTCGATTTCATCATTGATTTCAAAATCAATCGACTCTGCATAGGAAGTGATCGATGACACTGCACTACCATCCTGAACCAGACTCATTTGTTCGATAGATGCTTCATAAAAGACGTTGGTTAAATCCGTGTCACCACCATCTGCACCCAAGCCTCCAACGTAGCTGATAGAACCCCAGCCATTAGACAGGCGTGACAAGTCTTCTTCCAGTTCAGACCAACGTGCACCAAAGTGCAGGAAATGGGTCATATCACCAGTGTAAATTTCAGTATCGAAACCAACCTGGAAAGACTCACGGGCAAAATCCTGATTGTTATAAGTTGGATACGCACCAACGCCTGAACCACCGCTAAGTTCACCGTCATCACCAACATAACCATACTGAGCAATCAACGGCGCAGCTGAGGCATTAAAAGCATCAATAGCTGCAATTTCATCAGCGGTTGCACCCTCCGGATAGTCACGTAAGCTTGGCACGCCGAAATAACCCATCTGGTCAAGATTGTTGATATCCAGTGAGTCCCCAAGTACGGGCATAAAACCTAACTCAACGTCCGGACGTGAGCTGCCATCTTCCGAGTATTTGGCATATTTAAAATTCAGACTCGATGTATCACCAAGCAGCCAGGAACCATCCACGGCGGTAATTTTAATCTTCGACTCAGACCCCAGCGAAACGCTGTCGGTTTCGAATTCACCGATAGATCCACCAATTTCCTGACGATCAGACACGCGCTGGCTAACATTCAATAAAATGTCTTCAGTTGGTGCCCAGGTGAGCTTACCGAAATATTCATCACGGGTATTTTCGTAAGATTTCGTTGGCCCATAAGCGGTTATTTTATTATCGCCGGTCACTTCAGGCCGGAAATACGACCCATAGAAAAACAGCTGATCTTTAAGTATAGGGCCACTTACAGAGGCAATAATCCAGCTGCGATCGACATCGCTGATTACGCCATCCACTGGTGTAGACGTAAAACCAGAGTTTTGCAGGCGATATTCCAGGCTGCCATGGAATTCGTTAGTACCTGATTTCGTTGCGGAGTTTACTGCAAAACCACCGGCACGATTAAAACCAATCGCTTTCGCACCACCGCGATCGACAGAAACATACGCAATATCATGAGTAGCCGGTTCAGACGATAAGTTACCGAACATCGGTAATGACAGGTCTACACCATCAAGCGCATAGCTGTTATCCACACCTGAGCCACCGGCTGACGGTCCAAGTATGCCATTTTCGCTGTACTCCACACCAGGCAGAATTTTCAACATGTCGCGGTAAGACTGACCAATAGGCATATTGGCGATAACGTCTTCGCCAAACGAGTTAGTCAACGACGAATCACCTTCGGTAATAATTGCCGTACCGTAAACCTCTATACGCTCTGCCTGTGCAGGTTCAAACGCAAGATTAACCACCGACGCCTGCTCCAGCAGTACCGTGGTATTGGTTTTACGTACCGAGCCGTCAGGGAAAGTAAAAGTGATATCGTAATTGCCCGGGATCAGGTAAGGCAGCGTAAATGTGCCGTCCGGACGGGTAGTTGCCGAACGCGGCTTTGGCATCACATCACTGGTAACAACGACCTGAACACCACTTACTGCTACATCACCGCCAGGCGCTGTAACCGTACCTTTAATACTCCCCGTAATCTGCTGAGCCTGAACGGGTGCGCAGATACCTGCAGCCACTGCACCGGCAAACATTACGGCAGCAGTAGAGGTTGAACGATTTTTCCAGGATTGACGAATTGCCTGACGAATCTGACCAGACAGATACTGCCCGGCAACTTTCGCCTTCATTGACGTGAGTTCCTTGTGCATGAGTGTGACCCTTTTGCTGTTTTTAGTGCGGCTAAATTACCACTTATGGTCAACATTTAACCCACAGCACGACCACACGTCAAGAATATTTTTTTCTAATTATTCACTTTTTTTGAAATATTTTATCTCAGATCAAGAATAATTTTCTGCTCAAAGCTTCTATTTATTCTGCTCTAATATAAAACTCTCCGTCAGAAATCCCGTTCATGTCGAAAACTCATTAAAAAATAACCAATGATACAAAATTTAACCAAATAAATTCATAATCTTAAAATTTAAACGGCCACAAAAAACAAGAAGATTATTTATATCAATGTGGCGGTTAATCAGCGCTTCATTATTCGTAAACGTGATTAATTATTACGCAGGAATAGGACATTCATCAGAATAAAATATTAATTATTCCTAATAAACTAACTAAAATTATTCCAATAATTATCACGGCAGCCGGGTTGGCTGCCGCGTTTTGAACGCTTAAGCGTTGAGGTGATTCCAGGGGCCCGAAATCGCCAGGGTTTTGGTGGGCGAGTAAAGGTTCACAAACAGCGTTTTGCCATCCGGCGAGAAACACGCCCCTGCCAGTTCGGTTTGCAGGGCCAGTTGTGCAAAAGGATAAACCTCACCGGCTGGCGTTACACCTCTTAAATGATTATCCACAATGGCGGTGTACTGATCTTCACAAATAATCAAATGGCCATTGGGCGTAACCGTAAGGTTATCACCGAAGTTAAGCAGTTGGCTGTCAGCACTTTCAACAAATAGCTGCAAAACACCCGGTGCATCATTCTCTCCAGGGCTACCCTCGTAAGCAGAAGGTTTGTAAGCCATAACCTGCCCCAGCTTTTTGTGCCCGCCGTTAGTGCAGCAGAAATACAACCGGTCTTCGGCCCAGTGAATGCCTTCGCCCCGGGCAAATAAAGCGGCACCGGCCTGATACCCTTGCTTACGTAAATCATCTTCGGCGCTGTCGGGAGAAGCGATATCCACCCAGGTAGTATTCAGCCACTCGCCCACGGGCATTTCCCGTTTGCTCCAGTTGCGTGAATCAAATTTCGGATAGCCTTTAACCGCCAGCGCCTGCAATTTACCACCAGCGGCCAGATTGCCATATTCGTTAGGAATTAAGCGATACAGTAAGCTATCGCCGCGGTCTTCGGTGAGATAGACGATGCCGGTTTCGGGGTCCACACAGGCCGCTTCATGATTAAACCGGCCTAACGCCTTAAGCGGCTTGGCCTCCACCAGTTCGTTTGCGGTGGCGGGGACTTCAAACACATAACCATGGTATTTATTGCCATCATCGGCGGGTGTATCCACGCTTTCTTCACAGGTGAGCCAGCTTCCCCAGGGAGTAACACCGCCAGAGCAATTTCGTACCGTGCCTACCAGACTCAGGTATTCCTGCTCTTTGATGCCGGTCTTCGTATTGTAAACAAGCGTGGTGGTACCGCCGGGCAAGGCTTCGTTGCGTTCATTGTTATCGTAAGCCAGGGCAGATTTGAACGGCGCAGGTTGGCCGGGCCCGAATTCAGCTAAATGCTTGGGCTGTAACTCATGGTTACGGATCAATGCAACCCGGTTTTCATCCAATGCTAAACAGCCCATCCCGTCGGCGCGATCGGGGACCTGCAAGCCATCATCCATCTTATCGCCGAAAGAGGATAAAACCTGATAAGAAAAGCCTTCAGGTAATGCCAGTATGCCGTTCGGATCTTCAATCAGCGGGCCATAACCTGCACTGGTCTTCATAGTAATATTGGTTGCAGCCATGGGCTGGCGGAAAAGGCCGCCTGACATACCGGCAACTGCCAGAGTTCCTAAGGCGACGGTAAACTGTCGTCGTGTAATCATGATGTTCCTTTGTTTTGCACGGCCATTTTTATTTTTTATGCTACCTCGGTAACATGTATTTAGAATGACAAAATGGGTGTTGGTTCCTTCCAGACAACGGCGTAAACGCCCAGTACGCTAATTTTGCCGATAAACTACGCGCTACACCGATGGCTACTTTTCTTCTTCCAGTAAGCGCATCAGGGTTTTACCCAGTCGAACGTTCAGTGCGCCGGCAGCCACGGCCTCGGCAGAGTTTTCCATTAACTTGGCAGCCAGTGAGCCACTGAGCTGATTGGTCATCTCATCGGTGGCCAAATCAAAAATGCTCTGCGCGGCCAGGTTCTGGGCAAGGATTTTCATCAGTTTCCAGTTTCCCGCGGTAGCCGGGCGCAGGCCGTACACTTTGGCCACGCGCTTAATGGTGCGCATACTGATCCATAAAATCATCAGCGACTGAATTAAATGATTCGGGCTGATAAACGCCATGCTGCCACTGGCCATGGATTCCTTTTTCACCACTTCACTGGCTTTTGCTTTCACCGGCTGTGCCACAAACTGGCGGTACATTTCTACAATCTCGGCACTGGAGTGGTCGGCCTTTAACAAGCCGGTAAAACGCTTGTAGCACTGTTCGGCATAACTGTGGCGGGTAAACTGGCTGGCATGCAGTTGTAATGCATCCAGCGTTGCCTGCCTGGCGTCGTTGCGCGCCAACTCCGATAATTTTGGCCGGCGATGAATAAACTGCGTCACCTTGCGATAGCCCCGCACCTCGCCGAGAGTCATAGTGGATATGCTCAACACAAAGACACCCAGCACTGCACCCAGCACCGAAGTAGCTACCGGCGAGGAAGCAAAGTTACTTTCAATAAACGTAACCGCCTCAAATAAGCTAAATCCTACCACACAACCGATACCGGAAAGCAGCGCCAGCCACTTAGCAGAAAAGCCCCTGGCGGGCTCTACAACGGTTAACGGCTCTGCCTCCCGCTTAGCCGGCATGGCATGATCCGGCGGTTGCATATCAATTTCCGTTTGTGTGACTTTGGAGCGATACGTTTTTTCTGTGGTGCTCACGGTTAGTCCTCCAGTAAATACTGAAACAGCCTGTCCAGGCCATTGCCATTTAAAATACGCGCCAGATGATCCTTAGGCACACCTGCCGGCAACGCCGGGTAATGTTCATCAGCAGGCATGGCTTTCAGCGAGTCGGGTAACGGCTCGAAGGTTGCTTCCATATAGCGCCCTTCGCTGTTTACGTAGCGCAGAGCCTGCTCATTTGAACCGGCATCGGTAGCCTGAATGGCCGACACCAAAAAGTGTTCAAACTGGATTTCGTCTTTATCCAGCTGAGCCGTTGCGCCCCGGGTTACGTCCTTAAGTAGCGCCAGCAGGTTGTCTTTTTGCGCCGCTGGAATGAGGTCGCTTTTGGTGGCAACAAAGGCAACTTTGGCAATTTTTTGCTGGCGCAACAGATGGCGTTGCACCCAGCCCGGATCGCCATACACAAAGGTTTGCGCCAGATTGCTTAGGGTTTCCCGCAGCTGATACAGGTGGCTCTTACTGTGGTTTAAGCCTTCGAACAAATCCACCAGAATGATCTGCTTGTCTGTCTCGCGAAACGTACTTTGTTTTAATGCCGCCAGCCAGTTCTTCTGAAACACCTCAAAATGATGGGTAAAACGCTGGGTCCAGGGGCTGGATAAATCGCTGCTGATCCGCGACGGCAAAGGCGTAAAGCCGTATTCCTGCCAGTCGAAGCCAGAGCCGGGAATAAGAAAACTGCCCGGTTGAAGCATGGAGATCCCCTGAGCTTTGGCAGCCAGCAGGTATTCACGGTACTTACTGACCAGCAAATTAATTGCATCAGGAGTTGGCGGCTGTTCAAAATCGAAACTGCTTACCGCTTCATGCCAGTCTTTAGCAAACTGATTCTGCGGTTCATTCATTTGTTGCGCCCAGGCGGAGTCAGACCATTGCGTGAAGGTTTTATCCAACATGGGTAAATCGGTGAGCCACTCGCCAGGGTAATCAATAAACTCAAAGACGATATCGGTAAACGGCAGCAGGTACTTTTTAACGCCATGGGTCTGGCGCAGCCGCACGGTTAACTGAAACCCAGCCACCGATTCGGTAGCCGGCGGCCATTCGCCTTGTTCCAGCGCCGCCATGTGCTCTTCTACCGGGAATTCAGGCAGGTCGCCCAGCGGCTCCACCCACATGTTCTCCACCAGATCCATGGGCAGGTAACGCAGCAATGGCAGGCACTGATACTGCTGTTCACTACGGTATTTTAAGATGGTCATCAGGCTGGTAAACAGCATGGATTTACCACTACGGCTTAAACCGGTAATGGTAAAACGGTGGCGGGACTGCATAAACCATTCGGCAAATTGTGCCGAGCCGGCATCAGACGCCCGTCTGACCGGTTTAAGCACGCTGTCCAGCAAGTTTCGCATGGTATTCCTCCCGCCCCTGTATACGGCTAATCCCTGAATGTATTACTTAACTTGGGTGGCTTTGCAATCAATATCAAGCTTTAGCCACACTTTGTTACAGTTATAGCCCAAAGGGGTTACTGATGGAGTGAGCCGGTTGGGTAAACCAGCGTGGGCCGTCTTCTGCCATATAAAAATGGTCTTCCAGACGGATCCCGAACTCGCCCGGCACCACTATCATTGGCTCATTGCTAAAGCACATGCCCGGGGCTAATGGCTGCGGATTGTCTTTAACCAGATAAGGCCATTCGTGGATATCCATGCCAATGCCATGGCCGGTGCGGTGAGGTAATCCCGGCAGATCGTAATCAGGTCCAAGGCCAGCGCTTTCCAGACTAACCCGGGCCGCGGCATCAACGTCACCACAGGGCGAGCCATTGGCCGCCGCAGCAAAAGCCGCCAGTTGCGCATCTTTTTCGGCCTGCCACAAACGGGCCTGTTTTTCGCTGGCCCCACCAAAGGAATAGGTGCGGGTAATGTCTGACAGGTAGCCGTGTAACTTACAGCCGGTATCGATAAGCACCAGATCGCCGGGTTTTAACACCTGCGGATCTTTTACGCCATGGGGAAAAGAGGTGGCTTTGCCAAACAGCACAATACAAAAATACGAACCGCTGGCACCCACTTTTTTATGCGCTTCATGAATAAACTGTTCTACCTCGGTGGTAGTGATCCCTTCATGTAATATGCTAGCAGTGGCCTGATGGACTGCGAGCGTCATGTCCATGGCGCGCTGAATAAGCGCCAGCTCGCTGGCCGACTTATGCATACGGCAATGGGCTGTCACGCCACTGGCGTTAATGATCTCAATATCCGGCATGGCTTTGTTAAAACCATCAACGATAAAAAACGCTGTGGCTTCATCCACACCCAAAATATCGCCGCCGCTCAAACCGGCTTGTTTTAATACTTCGGCGACCAGCGCATAGGGGCTTTCATGCTCCTGCCATCCCACAATGTCGCCAGCAATCACCTGACGCTCCGACGACGAGTCAATCTCAAACAAAGGAGCAATATAAACTACCTCACCACTGGCGGGCAGAATAGCGCCTACCAGGCGTTCGCTGGCATACCAGTCCATGCCGGTAAAATAACTCAGGTTAGTGCCGGCATTGAGATAGATGGCCGCAATCTGATGCTCACGCATATAGCGTTGCGCTTTGTCGATACGGCTGGTGTATTCGGCTTTATCTACCGGGTGGGTGTCTTTTGTCATGTCGGTCAGTGTCGCCAATGCCGACGCTTTGCTTGCCCCGCCTATACCTTTTTGCATGCCTTACTCCTGTGAAAAATTCCGGCTTTCAGATAGCGCTCACTATAACTTATGCGCCTGGCTGGCAACAGGCAGCCGCCCGGGGTTTGGTCTCCTCAGACCGGCAACCTGACGGTTTCCTCTCGCTCAGGGCATTTCACTGAGGCAGTATGAGTAAGGTACGATAGAATGAATGATGTCCGCATATAACAAAAACAGGAGACTCTGGTGCTCACAGCTCAATCCCCCAACCCAGTAAAAATAGTAGCTTTATCTGTAATGATGGCGTGTTCAGCCACCGGTCTAACGGCTTGTTCTTCCACTGCTTCGCCGTCAGCTACCACCAGTGTGGTTCAGAATACCGCCGACAGCCGCTTTGAAGCGCTGTATGAGGCAGAGTGGGCATGGCGCCAGAACAAAGACGCTACCGATGAGAACAGTAATACCACCAGCGCGCCGTCGAGCCTGCCGGATGTCAGCATACCTACTCAGCAAAAACGCCTTGCCCGGTGGCAGGAGACCCTGGCACAACTCGACGCTATCGACGTAGAAGCCTTATCGGAAACCAATCAAATCAACTACGCGGTGTATCGCCTGCAAATTGAAAACCTGATTGCCGACCAGCAATTTAAAACCTACGAAAAGCCGTTACTTGGTGATACGGCGTTCTGGAGCAACCTGGCCTATATCACTCGGGAAACCTTTCATGGCGAGCAGGATTTCGAGAATTACATTCAGTGGCTGCAAGACATGCCGCGCTATTTCGATCAGCAGATTGCCAATATGAAGCTTGGCCTGGCGCGTAAGTTTACGTTACCGAAGATTTCCTTACAGGGCCGCGATGCATCAGTGATCTCGGTAGTGGAAGCAAAAGGCGCGGATAACATGTATTTCAAGCCGTTTAAGAAAATGCCTTCCCGCTTAAGTGAGGAAAAACAAGCGCAATTGCAGGCCAAAGCCAAAGCCGCTATCGCCGAATATGTTATTCCGGCTCATCAGACATTGCTGACCTTCTTACAGGAAGATTACATCCCTAATGCTCAGCCTTCGATTGCCGGTTATGACCTGCCCGATGGCAAAGCCTATTATCAGGCGCAAATTAAGAAATACACCACGCTGGATTTGAGCGCCGAGGAAATCCATCAGATTGGTTTGGATGAGGTCGCCAGGATCCGCCAGCGCATGCATGAAGTAATGGCCGAGGTAGGCTTTGACGGCGACTTGCAGGCCTTTTTAACCTTCCTGCGTACCGACGAACAATTTTATGTTGATACACCACAGGCACTGCTAGACCGCGCTGCATGGACGGCCAAGGAATTTGATGGCGTAGCGGACCAGTGGTTTGGTCATCTGCCACGTAAGCGCTTTGCCATTATTAAAGTACCAGACGATATTGCGCCGTTTTATACCGCTGGCCGTGGCGGTCCGGGCACCTATTGGGTAAATACCTATGATCTGCCCTCTCGCCCGCTGTATTCCCTGCCAGCACTCACTCTGCATGAATCGGCACCGGGCCACGCATTTCAGATGCCTCTGTCACTGGAAAACGACGCCATCCCTGAGTTCCGCCGTAAGAGCTATATTTCAGCCTTCGGTGAAGGCTGGGCGCTGTACAGCGAATTATTAGGTGAAGAAATGGGCCTTTACCATACGCCTTATGAGGTGTTTGGCATGCTCAGTTACCAGATGTGGCGAGCAGCTCGCCTGGTGGTTGATACCGGTATCCACGCCAAGGGCTGGACCCGGAAAGAGGCGCAGGACTTTATGAAAGAGAACACCGCGCTGTCGATTCATGAAATCACCACCGAAGTAGACCGTTACATTGCCTGGCCCGGGCAGGCGCTGTCTTACTATCTTGGTCAGATGGCCATTGTTGAACACCGCGCGCGAGCAGAAGAAGCCCTTGGTGAGCAGTTCGATATCCGTAACTTCCACGATATGATCCTGCAAATGGGATCTGTCCCACTTGCGGTACTGGAAGAGCGGGTCGATAAGTTTATTGCCGAAGGCGGCCCATCGCCTTACCCGGCGGGTTAACATTAGGTAAGAAAGGGCATAAATACTTATGCCCTGTTTAGATCAGCAAACTTCTGTTTATTTATAACGCCTCGGTTGCCAGCTTAAGCGCTAAAGACATTGCCTGGTCAGCGTCTGTTTGTACATCCGGTATAACGCCGCTGTTTTTCCAGCTGTCGCCGGTTTGTGGATGTTGCAGCTCAGCGTAAGCCATCACCATGCTTAAATGCTCACTCAGTTGCTCTACGGTTGTCATATAACCCAGGCCAAGGGTTGGCATGCCCACTATCGTTGCCCGGTCGGCTTGCTGCAATGTGAAGGCGACAAACTCCCAGGACCCGGCAATAAAAGGCGACGTAACAATAAACACAGGCTTATCAGTGCTAACAGGGCTCGCCACTAGCTGCGCCAACAAAGGCGTACTTTGCTGGTGCGCAAGAGTGACCATCGATAGCGGCGGCCCCACCGGCATAAAATGACTCAGAAAATGTTGCGAGAGCGGCAATGAGCTCATGCCGGCACTTCTGAGATCGATCACTATGGCCTGACTGTCTGATAAAAACGCCATGGCTTTATCCATTTCTGCCCGCCACTGGGTATCAAATAAATCGCCATCGACGGCCAGGTAGCAAATATCACCATCCAGCATTTGCGTTTGCAGTGCGCCGGGCAGCTCATCGATAGCCATTAGTGTACCGTTTAGCCCGGACTGCCAGTGCAGCTCGAAGTTGGAATCCTGACTTACTGAGTAAAGCATAGACTCCAGTTTGATTTTCAGGCGGCCAAAAGAAAACGAACCGTTCAGTTCACCGCGCTGCAGTGCATTAGTTAGCAATTCAACTGTGTCCTGGCGAACGTCTTCACGAATATAATCCTTCTCAACCACCCTGATTAGTTGAGTTACCGCACCCTGCACCTCCTGTTCGGAGAGTAATGGTTCGTCCGCCCCAAATGCGGGTGCCAATGCCGGGATTAACCCACCAAGGTGAAAAATGAATACCAAAAGTAAAATGCATTTAGCGAACGTCATCGGCTCATCCCTTAGAAATTGACTGTTTTATAATTGGACTTTAATGCCCGCTTTCAATGCGTCATGACCAAAAACAGCTATCTGATTATAAACTACAGCTAAGCTGCCAATCGTTAAAGTGCTACAATAGCGCCGTCTTTTTTAATCATTAGCGATGTAAGTTATGCGTTTTCCGACCTGGGGCTGCAAACCCAATTGTTAGCCATCCTTGACGAGCTTGGCTATCAAGCGCCTACGCCCATTCAACAGGCTGCCATTCCCGAGGTATTAGCGGGGCGCGACGTGCTGGCCGGGGCCCAAACCGGAACCGGCAAAACTGCTGCATTTGCATTACCGTTAATTCAACGATATCTGGCTGACGAAGGCACCTCAAAAGCCATTCACGTATTAGTGCTTACCCCAACCCGCGAGCTTGCTCAGCAGGTGCATCAGAGCTTTGTTGCCTACAGTCAGGGTACCGGATTGCGCTCTGTTGTGGCCTACGGGGGAGCAAGCATTAACCCGCAGATTGACGCATTAAATAAGGGCTGCGATGTACTGGTAGCCACGCCCGGACGTTTACTGGAACTGGCAACAAAAGGACTTATTGACCTGGGCACTTTGCAAACCCTGGTACTCGATGAAGCAGACCGCATGCTGGATATGGGCTTTATTATTGATATTAAGCGTATCCTCAGGCACTTGCCAGAAGCGCATCAGACGCTGTTTTTTAGTGCCACCTTTAACGATGACGTATTTGCCCTCAAAAACACCCTGTTAATCGACCCGGCGCTCATTGAAGTAACTGAAAGGAACACCGCCGCCGCGAAAGTTGAACAACGCATCTACGAAGTGGACAGTCACAAAAAAGCGGCGCTGGTAGCTTATCTTATTGGCGCTAACAACTGGCAACAGGTACTTATTTTTACCCGCACCAAGCAAGCGGTGGATGCCCTGGCCAAGGAACTCGGCAAAGACGGCATCACTGCCTCAGCCGTTCATGGTGACAAAGCGCAAGGCGCCCGCGAGCGAGCGCTGGAGGCTTTTAAAACCGGCCAGGTACGCGCACTGGTTGCCACCGATGTGGCCGCCCGGGGCCTCGATATTCAGCAGTTACAGTATGTCATCAACTATGAGCTTCCCTACAACGCCGAGGACTATATTCACCGCATTGGCCGCACTGGCCGGGCGGGTTTAGCCGGGCTCGCAGTATCGCTGGTTTCCCATAAGGAAAAGTACCTGCTTGAAGACGTTGAGAAACTCACCGGCGAGCATTTTATCCCGCAGTGGGTGGAAGGCTTCGAGCCTAACCCGGCTGCGCAGGAAAGCGCTGGTAACCCCCGCCGCAAACCGTCGAAAAAGTCTTTGCGTGCAAACGCTCTTGGCCAGTCCGGCAACAAAGGAAAGGCCGGCAAGCGGCGCCGCCGCTAAGCTGTTTGAATATATAAAATGCCAAATCCGCAGGTTTGGCTGCCGTGTTTTTTACCCGGCGGCGGGGTACCATAGCGCGTCTTTCTTCGCGGAGCTTACATGGCCCATTCATCACAACTGCTCACCGGCCCTATTCATAAAGCGCTGTTATCTCTCGCTATCCCTATTGTGATCAGTCAGTTATTGCAATCAGCTTATCAACTGACCGATGCATTTTGGGTGGGTCGGCTGGGACCGGCCGAAGTTGCCGCAGTCTCCATTAGTATGCCGGTCACCTTTCTGGTTATTGCCATTGGTGCCGGACTTGCTATGGCAGGCGCCACGCTGGCTGCCCAGTACATGGGGGCCGGGCGCAAAGACGAAGTCGACAAGGTTTCTGCACAAACGTTATTGATGGTGATGGTGGTCTCTACCTTTCTGGGTACTTGCGGGTATTTATTGTCGCCGCACTTTCTGACCCTGCTGAAAGTAGAGCCTGAGGTATATAGCAACGCCCTGAGCTTTATGCATGTGTCGTTCATCGGGGTGATCTTTGTGTTTACCTTTAATATGTTTCAGGCGCTGATGCGGGGCATTGGCGAAGTGCGTATTCCGCTACTGATTGTGCTTGGCACCGTGCTGCTTAATCTGGTGCTCGACCCGTTGTTTATTTTCGGTTATGGCAGTTTTCCCGGATTAGGCGTTACCGGCGCGGCCCTGGCGACCCTGGTTACCCAGGCGCTGGCCGCTGTAATCGGCATGCCAGCGGATTGGGCGGCGTCCTTGATGCCCGCCACCAGCTTCTGGGTTGTTGCCGTCAGCTTCTCATAGGTGCCGGGCTGCTTGAGCAGTTCCAGGGTCTTGATGCCGGCGGTCATCGCCAGGGGGTTTCCACTGAGGGTTCCGGCCTGGTACATGGGTCCAGCA
>MDTA01221458.1_pt1 | contig 14169 bp, 6 predicted proteins | sample 811151 | NCBI WGS metagenome assembly MDTA01 (sample SAMN05326648, study PRJNA326480) | marine metagenome | isolation source: seawater | place: Indian Ocean: South | collected 2010 | reverse complement strand
TATGCCTGATATTGATATTGACTTTGACGATGAAGGTCGATCAAAAGTAATTCAGTATGTTATTGACAAGTATGGTTCAAGTCAAGTAGCTCAGATTATTACTTATGGTACAATGGCTGCAAAGTCTTCCATAAGAGACGCTGGAAGGGTGTTGGAATTGCCTCTTCATGAAACAGATAGAATAGCTAAGCTTGTTCCGAACATTAAACTAAATAAATTATTAGATTTTTCTGAGGAAGATGTAAAGAAAAAAATTAGTCCTGATCAGCTTAAAATGGCACAGGAGCTAAGAACCATATATAAAAACAGTAATCTCGAAGCAGAAGTTGTTCAACAAGCAAAATTGGTTGAGGGCACTATTAGAAATACTGGAATACATGCTTGTGGAGTAATTATTACCCCATCGGATATTCGAGAGTATGTTCCTGTTGCTAAAGCTAAGGACTCTGAAATGTGGTGTACACAATTTGATAATTCTGTTGCTGAAAATGCAGGATTATTAAAAATGGATTTTTTAGGGCTTAAAACGCTAACACTTATTAAAGATACTGTTAAAATTATTGAAGCACGTTCTGGTGAAACCTTGGATATAGAAAATGTCTCTTTAGACGATAAAAAAACCTATGAACTCTTTCAAAGAGGAGAAACAGTAGGAGTGTTTCAGTACGAATCTCCTGGAATGCAAAAGCATTTAAAGGCTTTAAAACCAACTGAATTTTCAGATTTAATTGCCATGAATGCTTTGTATCGACCAGGTCCAATTGAGTATATCCCTAGCTTTATAAAGCGTAAACTAGGTGAAGAGGAGATAAAGTATGACTTACCTGAGATGGAGGAGTACCTTAAAGAAACCTATGGGATTACTGTTTATCAAGAGCAAGTGATGCTCCTTTCTCAAAAGTTAGTTGGCTTTACAAAGGGTGAGGCAGATACTTTGAGAAAAGCTATGGGTAAAAAGAAGTTTGATCTTCTTGCTAAAATGAAGCCTCAATTTCTTGACCAAGGGGAGAAGAATGGGCACGATAGAGAAATTTTAGAGAAAATATGGAAGGATTGGGAGGCCTTTGCTTCGTATGCATTTAATAAATCACACTCAACTTGCTATGCTTTAATTGCTTACCATACGGCATATTTAAAAGCCAATTACACAGCTGAATATATGGCATCTGTTTTAAGTAATAACATGAATGACATCAAGAACGTCACCTTTTTTATGGAAGAGTGTAAGCGTATGGGCTTAGATGTTTTAGGCCCAGATGTTAATGAGAGTTGGTATAAATTTGCTGTTAACCCAAAAGGGCAAATTCGATTTGGTCTAGGAGCAATCAAGGGAGTTGGAATAAATCCTGTGAAAAATATTGTAGATATTCGAAAAAAAGAGGGTTTGTTTACCTCCATTTTTGATTATGTAAAAAAAGTAAACTTAAGAGATAGTAATAAAAGAGTATTGGAAAGTTTTGCTATGGCAGGAGCTTTTGATTCTTTTTCTGATGTTCACAGGGCTCAATATTTTCATGTAGATGCTAAAAATAGATCATTAATTGAAACTGCGATTAAATACGGGCAGTCCTTTCAGGAACGTTCCAATTCTGCTCAGGTAGATATGTTTGGTAATGCTGATGGAGAAATTGACTTCCCACAGCCTCCAATTCCCTTCTGTGATGAGTGGAATACTTTTGAAAAATTAAATAAAGAAAAAGATGTTGTTGGAATTTACATCTCTGGTCACCCTTTAGAAGATTATAAATTAGAGCTACAAAATTTTTGCGATATAAACGCTGGTGTCTTGGCTGAAAATATCAACCAGTTTCCTGAAAGGGAGTTTACCTTAATAGGCATTGCTAATAAAGCCCTGAATTTACAAAGTAGAAAAGGAAACAAATATGGAGTATTAGAGCTTCAAGATATGTATGGAGCAATGGAGTTTAGGTTGTTTGGTGAGCAGTACTTGAAATTCAGCTATTTCTTACACCCAGGTAATTTTCTTGCAGTTACAGGAAAAGTTCAGCTAAAAGCCAAACATTATAATTCTGATGGAAAACAAAAAGAATTTAAAATTTCAAAAATTGAACTTTTAAAAGATGTTCTTCAAAAGAATGTTAAGAATATTTATTTGCGATGGGATTCCAATCTAATGGATAAAAAAGAGGTAGATGCTATTGAAAAAATATTTAAAAAACATAAAGGCAAAAAACCCGTGTATTTTGAGTTGATTGACTCAACAGATAAATCATCTGTCTTGTTAACTTCTAGAGATGTAATGCTTAATGTTTCTAATGATTTATATGATGAGCTAAATGAACTTTCCAGCTTTTTAGGTTGTTCGTTGAATCAATCAAAATTGAATGAGTATTTAAGAAATAGTTCCACAAATAGCGCTGCACAAGAGCAAATTGAAGAGCAAGAATTGATTAATTAAAGTAATTTTTAAATTATTATTCTAGGTTATTTTATTTGTCAAAATAAAGTTCGATAGTATATTAGTAAAAAATTAAAAAATTAGAAATGGCATTAGAATTTACAGAAGCTAATTTTGACGAATTAGCAATGAACTCAGATAAAGCAGTATTGGTTGATTTTTGGGCAGAGTGGTGTGGTCCATGTAGAATGGTTGGCCCTCATGTTGACGCTCTTTCAACTGAATATGAAGGTAAAGCAGTTGTTGGAAAAGTAAATGTTGATCACAATCCTTCAATTGCGGCTAAGTTTGGTGTAAGAAATATTCCAACAATTATTTTTCTTAAAAATGGTGAAGTTGTAGATAAAGTTGTTGGTGCACAATCTAAAGAAGCATTAGCTGAGAAGTTAGATGCCAATATTTAAATTGGATTTTATCTGGTAAGTTGAAAACTGCCAGTTGAATTTTCATTTTCTAGATAATTCGTTAGCACATAGTAGTAGGTTCCATTTGGAAGCTCTAGTCCACTTGTTGTTCTGCCGTCCCAATTGTTAAGGTATGGGTTTTGATTAAATACGGTTTGTCCCCATCTATTTAAAACAACTAAACCATACTGGTTGTTAACTCCTTGAATGAAAAAGGTGTCATTAATTCTATCATTATTTGGGGTAAATATTGTTGGAATGGTAACCTCTAATGGAATTATGGTAACGTTTTCGCAATAGGTATCTGAACAATTAAAAGAATTAGTTGAAGTTAAACAAATGGTGTAATCTCCAGGAATGGAATAGAAATAGCTTGGGTTTTGAGTAGTGTCAGAATCACAATTCCCAAAATCCCAAAGCCAATTTACGGTTGTGTCAAACGAAAGGTCTTCAAATAAAATGCTGTCCTGAGCGTAAATGTCAAAAGATGGACTAAAGCTAAAATCGGTGGTTTGGTAATTTCCATCTAAAATAATTAGTGTTAGAGAGTCAGTGCAGCCGTTATCATCAGTGATTAAAAATTGAAAATTTCCTTGACTTAATTGATTGGTATCTAAAGATGAAACTGAATCACCATTAATTAAGTAATTGAAAGGAGGAGTCCCATTTAAGGCAGTAAGCCCAGAAATATAGCCATTAGCTTGTCCACAATCTTCATCATAGGTAATAAGAGAGGAGAGGTCAAATTCAGGTCCGCCAATTGAGTCAACAGTGATAACTGCAGTGTCTTGGCAATTGTACTGGTCACTTACAATTAGCTCATAATCTCCATTGGAAAGATTGAAAATATCTAAACTAGAAAGATTACCATCCCAGTATATACTGTAAGGTGAGACTCCGCCACTCACAGTAATGCCAGAAATAAAACCATCTTGTTGTTCACAAGATTCTTCATTAACTACCATTAAGCTGGTATCTATAATTGGAGCAGGTATGTTGTTTATGGTAAATGGACCTGCAGTTTCTGAGCACCCCAACCCATCTGTAATTGTTAAACTGTAGGTTCCTGAAGAAAGATTCGAAGTATCTAAGGACACAGATGGTGATGCATTCCATGAGTAGCTAATGGGGTTTAATCCACCTGTGTAGCTGATTCCACTTATTGAGCCATCTTGTTGGTTGCAGTGCTCATCTGAAATAACTATAGCAGAAGTATTGATGTTGATATCAGGTACATCAATGCAAAAACGTTGGTCATTAAATTGAGATCCAGTAGATCCTGTAAAACCCCAGTATACCATAGGATTTCCAGAAAATATGGTATTGACAATGTCACCAATATGAGCAAGTACTAAATTTCCATCAAAAAACACAGTCATTGTATTGATCGTTGGAGTCCATACTACACGAAGAGAATGATATAATGAATCTTCAATTTCTCCTAAATCATAGGGGCCATCAAGATTGTTTGCACTTGAGTGAGAAGGATCACCGTTAGTATTGATGGAGATGTGATCATTTAACGGGTCATTATTAGCAGGATTCTGCCAGGTATCTATGTATACCCCTAGTGAGGGGGTAACTCCACCCAAACCCATAGAACCTCCTGCGATTCCTATGGTTGTACTTATTGGTTGTAGTCCAAAAGCAATTCCATCAGCACCAATCCATTGACCAGGACTATTAAAACCTAAAAAAACTTCAAAAGTAAAATCAAAAGGTTGAGTAAGGTCTAGTTGATAGATGTTCCAAACAGATCCTACTTGGTTGCTTTGATTTGGAGTAAGTTGATAGCATTTACAATCTATTTGAGAAGCGTTGCCATTAATTTGAAATTGGCTGTAAAATAAGGAACAATAAAAAAGTAGAACAATTAGAGCTAATTCTTTAAAGGGAAACTTAATTTTATAAAAGCTTAAAAACATTGTTTTGTAAATAGGGCAAAATTTTAAGAACGTTAAGTTATAAATTTTAATTTATTCAATATGTTTAAAAATGAGCTTGTTTAAAAAAAATATCAATTGAATTCAATTGATATTTAATTAGTTGCCCTTTTATTTTACATTTGTCTCAATAAGTGTATAGATGAAAATATCAATTATTGGTTATGGTAAAATGGGGCGAAAAATAGAAAACTTGGCCCTGCAAAGAGGTCATGAAATTTATTTTGTTGCTGATGGGCCTGATTGGAAAAGTGATGATATTTCTGGTAGTGACGCTGCAATAGAATTCTCTCAACCTTCATCTGCTGTAAGCAATATTCATAAATGCTTTGATGCAAAAGTTCCTGTTGTAGTTGGAACTACTGGCTGGTATGACCAATTGGATGATGTAGTAAATCAATGTCAAACAAAAGAAGGTGCATTACTTGCTTCAACTAATTTTTCTTTGTGTGTTAACATTTTTTTTGAAATAAATAAGAAGTTAGCTTCGTTAATGAGTGGAAAATCGGATTACAAAGTGTATATTGAAGAAATTCACCATACTCAAAAACTTGATAAACCAAGTGGAACTGCCATTACCATTGCAGAACAAATTATTAGCAATCATAATTGCTATGAAAAATGGAATTTGTCTGATAGTCGCAATACTTCAAATTCTATTCGTATAGACGCCCTAAGAGAAGAAAATATTCCAGGAACACATTCTGTTAATTACCAAAACTATATTGATGAAATTAGCATTTCTCATAAAGCTAAAAGCAGGGAGGGTTTTGCGCTTGGAGCCGTATTGGCAGCAGAATTTATTCAGGGGAAAAAAGGTATTTTTTCAATGCAGGATGTTTTAGCAATACAATAGATTAATTATGATACCACAAATTTTATTATACCTAATGATCGTTATATATTTTGGATCATTATGGAAAATTTTTGAAAAGGCAGGGAGAAATAAATGGGAAGGGTTCGTTCCTGGTTACAACATTTATGTTTGGCTTAAAATAATCAACAAGCCTTGGTGGTGGATTTTCTTTTTTATAATTCCTTTTGTGAACCTGGTAGTTGCTGTTGGATGTAATGTTGAAACAGCAAGATTATTTGGTAAATATTCTCCAAAAGATACCGTTCTTTCTATTTTACTGCCTTGGTATTTTATTCCCTTTTTAGCATATGATTCTAAAAATACTTTGGTTGAACCTACAGATTGGTCAAAAAAAGAGGATAGAGATAAAAGAATGATTCACGATCATTTAACATTATTTTTTATTGCTCCTTTTGTTGGACATGCTCTTTTTGTAGTATTTAAAGTGTTAGGGTCAAAAAATAAACCCAATAAAAAAACCATTGCTTGTGAGTGGACCAATGCTTTAGGATTTGCAATTGTAGCAGCTTCAATTATTCGAACTTTCTTTTTCGAAGCCTTTACCATTCCTACAGGATCAATGGAGAAAACAATGCGTGTAGGAGATTATTTGTTTGTCAATAAAATGAAATATGGAGCAAAGCTTCCTCAAACCCCAATTTCTATTCCTTTTGTTCACAATAGAATTCCTGGAACTTTTATTCCATCTTTTGTTGAGTGGTTTAAGATCGATTATACAAGACTTCCTGGTTATGGAGACATAAAAAGAAATGATATTATGGTTTTTAATTGGCCAGTAGGTGATAGTGTAATTGTTCATGATGCTGTAATTGCTCACGATTACTATTCTATTCTAAGAAATGAAGCATTTATTAATTGTGCAATTGATCAAAATGCAATTGCCAATAATAGGGTTACTTTGACTAATGATAGGTATCAGAATTTTGTTGATACATACATGAGGCAAACAAGGAAAAATTTCATCAATGGAGGTTCAATTAATCAATCACCGGCTGGAAGAATTGAACAAACAGATGGTCTAACAACTTTACCAATTGATAAAAAAGAAAACTACATTAAAAGATGTGTAGCAGTTGGTGGGGATACATTAGAGATTATTGACAATATAATTCATATTAATGGAGTGGCTGAAGAGTTGCCCGAAGAAGCCTTGTTTACTTATAACTTTTATTTTGATCAAAAGTCTGGACTTCCTCCTTATGACATGATGTTGGAAGAATTTGAAATATACAATGAGCAACACCATCCAATGACTTATCCTAATGGAGCCATGGAATGGTATAATCCAAGAGAGTTTATAAGAACAATTCAGGATTCTATTGTTACTGTTGTAGATTCTTTAGATCGTTCTAAAGATATTTTTTCAATAAATGAAACCAAGCAATCAGTTAAAATTAATCATGAAATTTTAACCTGTAGTCCTGAAACGGCAAGAAAGCTAGCAGCTATTCCTGGTTGCGACAGTGTTGTCATGGAAATTAATCCTAAAGGTATGGACTATGCTGCTATGGGACAATATTGTCCAGTATTTCCAAACCACCCTTCTTTTGATTGGTCTAGAGATAACTTTGGACCACTATATATTCCTGAAAAAGGGGGGACTATTGAATTAACGTCTATCAATTGGAATATTTATAAAAGAGCTATTGAAGTTTATGAAAAAAACAATATTCAAGAAAATGCTGATGGTTCTATTGAAATAAATGGTGAGATAGTAACTCATTATACTTTTAAGCAAAATTATTATTGGCTAGTTGGAGACAATAGACATGGTTCTGCTGATTCTAGATACTGGGGCTTTGTTCCTGAAGATCATGTAGTTGGCACGGCTTCTTTTATATGGTTTACCAAACATATTGAAACTGTAATTCGGTGGGATAGAATTTTTTCATTTGTTAAATAAATAATGAATGCATTATTAGGCTCAGCATATGCTGGCAATATCAATTACTTCTCCTGCATAAAAAAGGCAGATAAAATTGCAATTGAATGTTATGAGCATTTTACCAAACAGTCTTATAGAAATAGATGTGAGGTATACGGGGCTAATGGAAAGCTCAATTTAATTATTCCTATAATTAGAAAAAAAGGTAAAAATCCTGTTAGAGAAATAAAAATAGATTACTCTTCCAATTGGCAAAAAATACATTGGAAATCTTTACAGAGTAGTTACCGATCATCAGCTTATTTTGAATACTATGAGCATCAATTCCATAAATTATACAATCATGATAAGCCGGGTTTTTTAGTTGATTTTAATATGGAGCTTACTAGTTTAATAATTAAGGCATTAGACCTTGACGTGTCTATAGATCAAACAACTTCTTATCAAAAGAATATTGATGGGTTTATAGATTATAGAAATTCCATCCACCCTAAATTACCTCCAACTGATCACTACAAAGAGCAGGGTTATTTTCAGGTTTTTAATGATAAATTCGGTTTTCTTTCTAATTTAAGTATTTACGATTTGCTTTTTAATATGGGGCCTGAATCAGTTTTGTATTTATAAAAGAATTAATGATCTTCTATTTTATTAATTGCTTCTATAAAAACCTTTTGAATTCTTGTTCTTATATTCATGGTAATTAGCTTTTTGTTTTCTGCATTTGGATGAACTCTATTGGATAAAAAGACATAGACAAACCCATTTTCTGGATCGGCCCATGCTAAGGTTCCTGTAAATCCTGAATGCCCAAAACTTTTTGTTGATGCGCAATTAAAACAAGTTGGACCACCAGCACCATTTCTTACAGGTTTGTCAAAGGCTATCCCCCTTCTATTTTTATTGCTTTGATAGTAGGGAGAGCTGGTAAATAATTTTACAGTTTCTTCATTTAGTAATGTGTCTTGACCATAAATGCCATATTGCATAAATAGTTGCATCATAACGGCAAGGTCATTTGCATTTGAAAATAAACCAGCATGTCCAGCAACTCCTCCAAGCATTGCTGCTCCTTGATCATGTACATCTCCATGTATTAATTGTTGTCTAAAGACTTTGTCATTTTCGGTAGGAGTTATTTTTTCTAAGGGCCATTTATTCCTTGGTTGATAGCCAATATTTTTTAAACCTAATCTTGAATAGAAATTGGAGTCTACGTATTGGTCTTGATTTAGTCCAGTGATGTCTTTTATCATCTGATTTACAAAGTAGTACCCAACATCACTGTATTTGTATTTTTTTACTTTAAGTAGATTGGTAGAAAGGATTCTATCAAAAATGGTATCTCTGTAGCTATCGTTAATAAATAAGTTATTGGCTACTCTCTTGTTAAAATAATCAGATTCTTTAATGCTATAAATTTCGTATTTAGGTTTTCCTTTAAATAGAGTTTTAATGTAAAAGGGAATCCATGGAGTAAGTTTTGCCTGATGGGTAAGCATTTCTTTTAATACGATATTGCTGTATTCAGTTGTATCAACTAAATTAGGAAGGTAATATCTTAGGTTAGAGTCTAATGAGATTTCCCCCTTTTGGTGTAAATCCATAAGTGCTGCAGCAGAGCTAGCAATTTTTGTTATTGATGCTAAGTCATAAATTGCTGAATTGTCAACTTTTTTCGAGTCTTTTTCATAAGTGTGATTGCCGTAAGATTTTTGAAAGAAAACTTCTCCATCTTTAGCAGCAAAAATCTGACAACCTGGGAAGGCCATTGCTTTAAAAGCTTCTTCAACGATGGTGTCTATTTTTAGTAAGTTATTGGAAGAAACTCCAATGGATTCGGGATAGGTATAGGAGAATCTAGTTTTAGGAGTTTCTAAGCCAAATCCTTCTTTAAATTCGCTATTGATACTTATTGGTAATTTACCTTTTGCACTAATTCCTCCAAAAATAAGCTGTCCTGAAAGGTTGTTAGGTAGTTCTTGATCTTCATAAGAAATTAATACTGCATCTAAAATAGAAAGTGATTTTAGCTTTGAAAGACTATATGGGTTCCCAAATAGGTTTAAAATAATTTTTTTGTTTGCTGACAATTGCATACATAGCTGGTCAATAACTTTAGGAAGTCCAAAATTTTGATAGGGATTTTGGTTCATCTCATAGATGGATAGAATTATAGTATTGTATTGATTGAGTTGTTTAGCTATTGAATCTATTTTAGTTCGATTTGTATTTTTGTTTATGAAAAATTTGTCAAAAGAGCAGTAACGATTTATTGAGGAATTAAATGCATGGGTTGTAGACTTGCCTATACTTACAGAGGCAATTTTTAGAGTATCTAGTCTAGTAATTGGTAAAGTGTTTTCATTTTTGATTAAAGTAAGTGCATTTTTATACAATTCATGATTAATAAAATTAGCTTGATAGCTGTTTATCTTTTGAGTAATGCCAGTGTTTTCAATAATAGGTTTGCTGGAGAGATTTAGCCATTTTTTTGCAGATAATATCTTTTTTACTTTGTGTTCTATGTCCTTAATAGATATTCTTTTATCGGTTATAGCTTGTTTTATTTTTTCAACTGCTTTTGGAATGTCTTCTGGGATAAGAAGTATATCATTTCCGGCAAGTAGCGCTTGAACATCAACCTCACCTTTTTCATAAAATGCACTTACTCCTCTCATGTTTAATCCATCTGTAAAAATTAAGCCCTTAAATTTCAACTCATCTTGAAGTAACTCAGTTACTAATTTTCTAGAAAGTGTTGATGCTTTGTTTGGGGTACTGTCAATTGCAGGAACATAAAGATGTGCAACCATTGTAGATTTTAATCCGCTATCTATTAATACTTTAAAGGGATAAAGCTCAATAGAGTCTAATCTTCTTTTATCATGATATATGGTGGGGAGTGTCTTGTGTGAATCGCTATCGGTGTCTCCATGTCCAGGAAAGTGTTTTGCATTAGCTAGTATTTTTTGTTCATGTAACCCTTTCATGTACATCAATGACTTAGCAGTAACATTTTTGGGATTTTCTCCGAAAGATCTATGATTGATAACTGGATTTTTAGGATTGTTGTTTATGTCAACTACCGGAGCCATATTCATGTGAATTCCCATTTCTTTGCATTGTACTCCAATTTGTTTGCCCATTTGGTAAATCAAATTATTGTCTTGAATTGCTCCTAGGGTCATTTGTCTAGGAAATAATATAGTGCTGTCCAAACGCATAGCTAATCCACATTCTGCATCAATTGCAATTAAAAGAGGTGTTTTACTTATGTCTTGAAATCTATTGGTTAAATTAACTTGATGGTAAGGAGAACCCTGAAAAAATAGTATTCCACCAACATGATAATTTTTAATTAGCTCTTCAATAGATTTCTCATGCTCTTGGCCCATATTAGAATAGGCAGGAATCATAAAAAGTTGGCCTATTTTTTCGTCTAAAGACATGTTATTTAATATGCTATCAACTGAATGGATTAAAGTAGGTGAGCTACTAGCAGATTTAACAAAAACAATAAAAAAAAGAATGCTTGTAAGCACAACAGATTTAAAATATTTATTTGTTGATGTTAACTTCATTTTATGTGATTAGGTATAAAAATAACATTACCCTTAATTGAAAGATTATGTCTGGTAGTTTTATTATTAACGCGACTCTGTGAAGTGTATTTTGCAGTTCATTTTTTTGTGTATGGTCTTTATTATTTATCTTGTAATTATTAATGGAATGTTGCAATGTTTTTTAGACACTTACTTGTTTCTTTAACCTGTGCGCTGTATTTGATTTCAAATGCTCAGCAAACCAATTTTGATTATTTCACTACTAATTCCGAAGGATTGAGTCAGTCTGTGGTAACAGACATAATGGAAGATAAAAAAGGTAATTTATGGATTTCAACTGAGGATGGCTTGAATCGATTTGACGGGGATGTGTTTAAACGTTTTTACAGAGAAGATGGTTTATTTGGTCATGAAATTGAGTGTGCTGTCGAAGATAATAATGGTAGAATATGGGTTGCAACCAGGCGTGGATTAAATTGTATTTATAATGATCATGTTGTCCCCATTAACTCTGAATTAAAAAAATATGTATACAACAAAAAAATTAGTAAACTATTTTTCTCAAAGAATGAACATTTATATGTAGTTATAGGTTCAAGAGAATTAATTTCTTGGAATGGTGAAAATGTTGTCGAGCATTATCTTCCACTTAAATCAAACTATATAATAAATGAAATAATTGAATATAAAGATTCAATATTTATTGCCACCAATTTTGGTTTGGCTAAAATTTCAAGTTTTAAACCAGAAAGTAATTTTGAAATAGAAAATAGCTTTTCTATAAATTGTATGACAATTTTTAAAAATCAATTGATTTTAGGAAAGTCTAATTGTTTAATTTCTTATGATAAACCAATATTAAATGATTCATGTTTCTCTTTTTTTGATTCAATTTCAATTCATAAACTGTGTGCAGATAAAGATAGATTGATTGCAGCTGAGGTTACTGAATTTTTTCATGTTTTTAAAAATAATTCAATAAAGACATTTAATAGGCATAATGGGTCTCATACAACTAATATAAATGATGTTTTTATTGATAGAGAAAAGTCTATTTGGATTTGTTACTATGGGGATGGACTCTCCCAGTACAGGGAAAAGCCGTTTATTACTTACACTAAGGCTTTTAATAATTTTACTGGTGGGGCGGTTCACGCTATTTGTGTCGAAGAAAATGAAGATCTTTGGGTAGGCGGGTCAAATGGATTGTATTTCAAATCAAAAGACAATAGATTTTTTAAGCGTTATTACCCTAAAAGAGATTTTGTTAATTGTAAAATGAACTCTAATTCAATCTGGGGTGTTGTAAAAGATTCCTTTGGGAGAATTTGGATATGTAATCCTTCATCTAATTTGGTCATTTATGAAAACAATTCTTTTAGGCAGCTTTACTTTTCAGAAAAAGAGCTTTTAAAATCGGGTTTTGACAAGGTTGACGCTGAAAAGGTGACCAGAGCTATTAAAGAACCCAGAACAATATCAATTGATAAAAATAACAATATATGGATTGGGTCATATCGTTCAGGTTTAGTTGTAATTGATGAAAAATTAAATTGTTTAGGATATTTTGATAGCCAAAATGGTTTAGCATCAAATACAATACAATCATTATTGATTGATTCTGATAATGTTATATGGGTAGGAACAGCAAATGGATTATCCAAAATCCAAAATGATTCTGTTTATAATTTTACTAATTTTTCGGAATTGAAAAAATCAGTATATTCTTTAAGAAAAGATCTTTATGGTAATTTATTAGTAGCTACAGATTGTGGATTATATAAATTAATTTTTGAAAATGATTCTGTTAAAGCGATTAATCACTACGATATTAAAAATGGATTAGCCTCTTCAGTTGTTTATGCTATGGAAGTTGATAATTTGGGTAATATTTACTTAGGAACTACTCTTGGCATTGATAAGGTTACTGAAACCTCAATTCAAAAATTCAATATTGTAGAAAAACATTATGGTCCATCTGAAGGCTTTTCAAATGTAGAGTGCAATACAAATGCAAGTTTTAAAGATTTAAATGGTGATGTTTGGTTTGGAACCATCTCAGTTTCTAAGCTTCGTTTAAACCATGATAAAATTGATTTGGTTCCGCCAAATTTATTTATAAATGATATTCGATTTAATTATAATAATGTAGAACAATGGGAATTAAAAAATGGAATTACTCAATCTATTATTGATTTTCAAGATCCAATTTTTTTTCACCACCAAAATCACTTAACTTTTGATTATAAGGCAATAACTAACGTAAGTCCTAAAAAAATCAAATATTCATTTAAATTAGAGCCTTCAGATACAGTCTGGAGTCCTAAGACAAAGCAACGTTTTAGTACATACTCTAATTTATCTCCAGGTAAATATACCTTTAAAGTTAAAGCTGAAAATATTGATAAAACTGAAAGTGAAATCGTTACATATTCTTTTCAAATTGCTAAGCCCTGGTGGAAAGAAAGTTGGTTTTATTTTCTGGAGTTTATTTTTGGATTTATAATGATATATGCTTTTGTACAATTTCGAATAAGAAGATTGCGAAAAAATCAAATTCTATTAGAGGAAAAAGTTGTACAGAGAACCATTCAACTCAATAGAGAAAAGCAAAAGGTTGAAGTACAGAACAAGGAGATTAAAAAAAGCATTAATTACGCAAGAAGGATTCAGAATTCAATTCTTCCAGAAGAAAAATTGATGAAACAATACTTTAACGACTTTATGGTCTATTACAGACCTAAAGATATTGTAGGTGGTGACTTTTATTGGTACAGATGTTTTGGAAATATTGCAGTAATAGCAACAGTAGATTGTACTGGACATGGTGTTCCTGGTGGATTTATGAGCATGATGGGGAGTTTATTGTTGGATAAAATAATTCAGGAGAATAATTTGAACTCTTCAAAAATTCTTAAAGAATTAAATTCAGAAATCGTAAGAGTTCTCGATCAGCAAAGTGGTGGAGAAATACAAGATGGAATGGATATTGCCTTATGTGTAATTGATAAAGCATCCAATAAATTGGTTTTTAGTGGTGCAAGAAATGGTATTACTATAGTAATACCATTTCTT
>MDTA01216669.1_pt1 | contig 14169 bp, 13 predicted proteins | sample 811151 | NCBI WGS metagenome assembly MDTA01 (sample SAMN05326648, study PRJNA326480) | marine metagenome | isolation source: seawater | place: Indian Ocean: South | collected 2010 | reverse complement strand
TCGAGGGTCTGTAGCTCAGTTGGTTAGAGCGCATCCCTGATAAGGATGAGGTCGGTGGTTCAAATCCACCCAGACCCACCAATCGAACACTGCGTCCGAACACATGTCGCGCTTCGCTGGAATCAACCAGAGCGAAGTCGGTTATGGGGCCATAGCTCAGCTGGGAGAGCGCCTGCCTTGCACGCAGGAGGTCGGCGGTTCGATCCCGCCTGGCTCCACCACCTTTTCCCCACTCCTATCAATCGATTCAAATTATCACTGGCGCGAAGGCAACGGAACATCTCGCTGTGGCTCCCGTTTTGGTATGCATCCAACGCGTCGACCTGCGCTCGGGCTAACATTGGATAGAAGGCTAAGCAGACAAATGGCAGGTGGATAGCGATTTAACCGCAAGTTTGCGGCGGGCAGATGACAACGCCACCAATGCACCCTGGTTGGTCAGCCCAACGGTCGCGTCAAAGCAGAGCGTGTGGCGGCGCATCGGCATTGGCTCTCATCAAGCCGTAGTTTCATGCGGTGAGCCTATTACGCTGAACGGCATTGCGTTACTTTGAAGTGAGAAGCCTTCCTGATGGCGCCTCTGCTGGTTCCGAATAACAGGGAGTCTAAGCACAAACCATCAATGATGAGCTGCCGGCAAAGCGCGCAGATCGAGCCTCGGCTTAAGCGTTTTTTCCTACCGATTCGCCTTAACAAAGAGATGATGTTGTTTTTTCCCTTTTTTGACGAGAAAGTATTTTTCGTGCAAAGCACCTTCTGACCCCAAGACCGTCGCATCGTCAGTCGTCTTAGACCCATTAATCGCGATGGCATTTGAAGCAATTAACTTTCTGGCCTGGCCTTTCGTCACTTCGCCCTTTGGGGTAACCGCAAGACCTGAATCAACCAATGCGTCGATTAAGGCTACTTCTTCAGCTCCGATAAAGGTGGCGGGCAATCCATCCTGGGCCAACTGCGCAAAATCGCCCTCGGTAAGCAAGTCGATATCGTTAGCAAAGAGTGCTCGACTAATCCGCTTTGCGCTCTCGAACGCAGCATCACCATGCACTAGTTTCGTCACGCTCTCGGCCAATACCTGTTGCCCTGCTCTTTTCTCGGGCGCTTCCTCTAGGGACTGCACTAAGGTTTCAATATCTGCTGGTTCCAGAAACGTAAACGTCCGAATGAATCGAATGACATCCGCATCAGCGACGTTGAGCCAGAACTGGTAGAACGCATAGGGAGACGTCTTCTCTGGATCGAGCCAGATCGCACCCGAAGCACTTTTGCCAAACTTAGTACCGTCCGATTTAGTAATCAGAGGGTAAGTTAAAGCGTGAGCACCCTCACCCCCTCTGCGCCTGATGAGGTCAATTCCGCTCGTAATATTGCCCCACTGATCGGAGCCGCCGATTTGTAACGTGCACTGATACCGCTCATTTAGCACCGCATAATCATAGGCCTGAAGAATCATGTAGCTAAACTCGGTGTAACTAATGCCCATCGATTCATCCTCAAGGCGCCTGCGCACTGTTTCCTTTTGGATCATGGCGTTGACACTGAAGTGTTTGCCGATGTCTCGAAGAAAACTGATTACGTCAATCGGCTCAATCCAGTCTGCATTGTCGACGACCAGAGCGGAAAGCTCGCCACAATCAAAGTCTAGAAATCGGCTCGCCTGTTCACGTATCTTCGCCACAAAGCGTTTGACCTCCTCGCGAGGTTTCAGCTCGCGTTCAGACGACCTGCCTCCAGGGTCACCAATCATGCCTGTAGCACCGCCTACTAACAAAATAGGGCGATGGCCAGCCAGCTGGAATCGTCTGAGCGCGAGCAGCGGTACTAGGTTGCCCACATGAAGACTGTCGGCAGTCGGATCAAACCCGCAATAGAGACTACGTGGCTCCGAAAGATGAGCTTTTAGCTCCGTTTCATTACTGGTCTGAGCCACTAACCCGTGGGCTTTTAGCTCATCAACTAAATTGTAGTCTGCCGTCTGTGTCATACGATTGTTCCAAGCGCGCTTGTGGGCGACTGTGCTAGGCGCTCTGTCGTTTTAGAGGTGCCTATTATACCGAAACCGCCATTCACAAGCGGGAAATGGTCCAATGGAACGGTGGGTTGCTACGAAAACTCACCGGCTCTTCTTTTCTCCACCCAGATCTTGCAAACTTCGTCGGCAACTAAATTGATACTTATTCGATCGCTTACCAAGGGCCAGTCTGCGCTTCTCTCTCCCAGCTATGTCCAAACGCTTTCCAGTTTTTCATGCGCGAACCATCGCTGTCCTGATGGTCCTGGGCTTGGTCATCCACTTCTTTTGGCCAGCCCATGAGCGAGAAAACGAGAGATCCGCTAGCACGGCGATCCCTCTAGAACTGCCGCCTCATGCTATGAAGCGCCCTGAGCAGAGCAAACCCAAGGCTGAGGCCGATTCGAAGACCCCGGCGTTCACTTGGCGAAAAGCAGTGGTTAATTCGGGCGATAACTTGTCGAATATCTTCCAGCGCATGGGAATTCCGGCCTCCGTACTCTTCCGAGTAACAAAAGCGGCGAACGATAGTGACTTGAAGCGTATTGCACCCGGAGAGACTCTCGAATTTAGATTCAGCGAATCGGGTCAATTCTCTGGCTTGAGACTGAAACGTGATGCATTAACGACAACTGAAATTCTTCTCAATGACGAAGGGCAATTCACAGCCTCCACCATTCAAACCCCGTCAAAGATAAGACCGATCGTGAAGGTTGGCCAAATCACCAAGAACCGATCATCACTGTATTTGGCCGGTCAAGCGATAGAAATGAGTGACAAACTCATTATGGAATTAGCGAGTCTCTTTCAATGGGACATCAGTTTTGCGCTTGATCTACGCCAAGGGGATCAGTTCTTCGTCGTGTACGAGGGCATCTACGCCAACGATACACTCGTCCAAGAAGGCAACATCCTCGCTGCCCACTTCTCGAACATGGGCCAGCAATACGAAGCCTATCGCTACACAGACCCTGGTGGCAAAGTGGGGTACTTCGATGCTGATGGCATCAGTCTTAGAAAAGCGTTTATCCGAGACCCTGTACACTTTTCTCATGTGAGCTCACGATTCAATCTCAATCGAATGCATCCTATTCACAAACGAAAAATGCCTCACCGAGGGATTGACTATGCAGCTGCTCGAGGCACGCCAGTCCAAGCGGCAGGCGATGGGAAGGTTATCTCTGCGACTCGTAACGAAGCCTCTGGGAAGTTCATCGTCTTGCAGCATGGCGAACGCTACACAACCAAGTATTTGCACCTTTCAAACTTCGCAAAAAATATCAAGCGTGGTGCTACCGTCAAGCAAGGACAAGTGATCGGTTTCGTGGGATCGACGGGCTGGGCCACCGGCCCCCATCTTCATTACGAATTTCTTGTAGCGGGTATTCACCACAATCCGCGAACCGTTAAATTGCCCGATGCCGCTCCAGTCGCACCTATTTACAAGGACGACTTCCAAGCACATATCGCTGTGCTACAAAGTCAACTGCAGTTCCACATTGCCAAGGCCCAAGCACCATCGCCCGGAGAAGGGGCTGCACAATCCATCTAATAACTTGAGTCAGTCTGTTATGCGATGGAGAAAGAGTTGCCGCACCCACACGTGACGCTGGCATTTGGATTGTTAACAACGAAACGCGAGCCCTGCAAATCTTCCTTAAAATCGACCTCCGCGCCACTCAAGTACTGAAAGCTAAGCGGATCGATGAGTAAGGTTACGCCTTGATTCTCTATGAGCGTATCGTCCTCTTCAACGTCTTCGTCAAAGGTGAAGCCGTACTCAAATCCAGAACAGCCGCCACCTGTCACGAACACTCTCAATCGAAGATCCGGGTTGGCTTCTTCCTCGATTAGACGGCCTGCCTTTCGTGCAGCGGCGTCAGAAAAAGCCAATGACAATGTAGGTTGAAGGGTTTCGCTCATTGCTAATCTCTCTTGTCGCTATTTTGCCGGGAGAAGGCCCTAGACGCGACGTCTCTACCTGATATTTTGCCCATGCTCTGGGGTGTTTTCTTTTGGATAGGGCTCAAGGATACAAAATTCCAGGTCTTCGCAGATTCCTCTTTTTACTTAGTTCGCTTAATGTTCGCTCAACCTTTGGTTCACCCGATGGGCCATTTTCAACCCTACGTTACCTGATTTGACGCTCGGCGCTTGCGTCTTTCAAATCAGCCACTCGAACTCAGTTTCAATCTTATCGAAGCGACCCTTGAGCAACTCACTCGCCACTGATGCCACGGAGTATCAACGGTCTTCAGTTGCCGCAGTACCACTTACGCTGATAAGCCCATTACAGCTCGCATTACTCTGCAGAATATCGAGGGGCTATCTAACAGAACGAACCTGGCTAACAGAACGAACCTGGCTAACAGAACGAACCTGGCGGGCCAGCATCCGCTCGTTGAACGACAAAGGGCTAAGTCGGCTTAATGCTCGTCACCGTCGCTGCTCGCTGAGCCATTCGAACCTCCGCCTGCTCAACCACCATTGCGGACTCCAATTGACGAATGCTCCCTGTAAATTGACCGCCTTTCGCCATCTCCATCGACGAGTAGTAAATGTTTCCATTCACTTTAGCAGAGGAGAGCAAGGAGATGTGCGCACTTGCATAGACATCACCCTCTACTTGGCCACTCACTGTGACAGTGGGAACCTTGATGTCTCCTGTCACCTGGCCACTCGGACCGATCTGGACCTTCGACTGCAAGTCTTTACCTATCAGATCGCCTCGGACTACACCATTAACTATTAGCTCTCCCGAGAACAGAAGCCGACCTTCGATTTCGAGGTTTTCTGCCACAAGGGAGACTCGGGTCCCTTTAAGATCTGGTCGTTTCACGTCAATTCACCCAATTTGCACACGATAGTTAGCACACGTTTTTATAAATATTTCGCAAGGTTTTCTTTAGTTGCAACCACTTTTTACCACGGCTTTTCATACACCGCTTTTCACAACCGCTTTTCACAACCGCTCTTCACACAATACGCTTCGACTGCCTTCGCTTCATCGTAGCCTTTTTTTTGCCCGACTACGATCAGTTGATCAAGAACCTAGCGAGGTGAACGCCTGACTGGCCACTATTCTTCCGTCGATCTCAATGCTTATCGTCGCCGACTGAACCAGTGCCTCTTTCGGCAACGGAGCATTGCCCTCAAACCGCTTAAAGTAGACGAATTCAAAGGGTACCTCGTCCACTAACGCTTGAGTACGTCCTGGTTCATCAACCCCTTGCTCGGCGTACTCATACGTTAGTCGCAACACGCCTCTGGTTAAGCGGCCTTGGGCAGTTGATTGCGTGATTAGGGCCCAAAATCGCCACTCACCATTTGGTCCTCGGGTCATCTCAGCCGATTCAACCACCACCTCGGAGCCTGTCTCGGATATGCTCAGCAAGTTCTCGTAATAAAGCTGCTGATCCTCAAGCGTTTGAATGCTCGCTCGATATTGCTCAAGCTGCGGCGTCAGCGCCTCAAGCCTTTCTGCCAAGGTTGTTCTCTGCAGTTCGGACGCAACCAAAGCTTGCTGAGTCTCCTCAAGGGTATTCGATAGTGTTTTTACCTCAGCATTCAACGTCTCGATGCTGGTGGCCATATCGATCCCCACCTGCTGGGCTCGGTTAATCCCTGTTTGGAAACCCGCCCAACACAGGCAGGCGAACAGCAGCAAGCCCGACATTATTGCTAACCAACGACTAATAGGCCTCCGATGCGTGACTACTGTTTTCTTTTCAAACCATGGCTGCACGTTGAATTCCTTTTGCGCGTTGGTTGGACGTAGAAACCGCTGCTAAGTCTAGGTCGTGCGGGACTCCAAAGTCTCTCTCGCCGCATTCGTCCTCGGATTTTAAGTTAGACTGCGGTGAACTTCTCATTAACCTCCGCATATGTGGCGATCGATCCTATCTCGCTTTAAAACATTCTATGATGTTCGCGCCTTTCGATCTTCCCTCACCTCACTCGATGCGCTCCCTCAATTTGCGCTGCTAGGGATTCTCGCGGGCGCAGTGACTGGCCTAGTGATCCTCATATTTAGAGGACTAATCGAGTTGACGCTCTCTCTTGCCCTCCCCGAAGGCCCTGAGTCTTTCGAAATGCTGTCGCTCATAGAGCGAGCGCTAACACCCATGGCTGGCGCAATTTGCATTGCCTTGTATCTCTTTTTTTTCAACGCAGGGAACACACGGGTAGGCGTCGCACACGTTTTAGAGCGACTCCACCGACATCAAGGTCACATGACACATAGAGGGTTATTCATACAATTCATTGCTGGCTCACTTGCACTTATCTCGGGACAAACAGGGGGTCGCGAGGGGCCCGCTATTCATCTAGGCGCTGCCGCAAGCAGTCTCCTCGGCCAGCGCTTGCAATTACCTAATAATTCCATCCGAGTACTGGTTGGCTGCGGCGCAGCCGCGGCAATTGGATCATCGTTTAACACCCCAATCGCTGGCGTCATCTTCGCGATGGAAGTGATCTTGATGGAGTACACCATCGCAGGATTCATGCCTGTGATATTGGCGTCTGTAACCGGGACGCTAGTGGTCCAGTTCTTTCTCGGTAGCGCCAGTATGTTCTCTGTACCCAGCGTGGGGCTAAGCCAGTGGCAAGAGATTCCTTTCGTGATCGTCGCTGGGGTACTGCTTGGCTGTCTCGCCGCCGCACTGGTTCATGGTGTTAGATTTGTCCATCGCTATGCTCCGACGCACCTAGCCGTGAGGATCACTTTGGCCGGTGCGACTACAGCAATCATCGGGCTATGGGTTCCAGAAATCCTAGGCATTGGCTACGACACAGTGAACTTTGCCTTGGCAGGCCAATTGGGCCTTCTTACGCTAACGCTGATTGTGCTCGCTAAATTACTCGCCACAATGGTTGCTATTGCTTTCAGTCTACCCATTGGCGTCATTGGCCCGACCCTTTTCGTTGGCGCCGCCGCTGGATCAATCCTTTGGCAGCTGAGCCAATCCATTGGATTGAGTAACACTGATCCTGCTTTTTTTGCCCTGCTTGGCATGGGCGCGATGATGGGCGCCACGCTGAATGCACCGCTTGCCGCACTGATGGCTCTCATGGAATTGACACAGAACTCTGAGATCATCTTGCCTGCGATGCTTTGCATTGTGATTGCAACGATAACAGCTGCTCATGGCCTCAAGATGCCGTCTCTTTTCAACGTACAGCTTCAGCTTCAGGGCATTGAACTCGCGACAACCCCTGTGCGGCAGGCCCTTAGCAGAGTTGGAGTGGAGACCTTGTCCAACCCTAATTTCGATACGGTGCCGAGGTTAATTGCTCGAGCAGATCTAGTATCAATGTTGGAGCGTGACCTTGACTGGCTCATCGTCGAATCTACCGACTCATCAGACCGCCTGATATCCGCGTCCCATGCTAAAGACCTGCTCAGCGCTGATCTATCAGATATCATCGATTTCTCCGAACCAATGGAAGCGTTGGTAAGTGCGGCCCAAGTACCCTGGCAGGCTACTCTGGATGAGGCATTTGATATAATCAATCAGAACGACGTAGAACTTCTCGTTGTTTATAGACCCTCTGCGGCAGGAGTGAGTACCCCGTTAGGAATCGTGCTCGCTAGCGACATCAACAGCCACTCTTGGCAGCCTAGCTGAGAGACACCGATGAACAACTCAACAAACGACTCAACATAAGTTACATCACCATGACTAAAACTTCGGAAACTCTGTTTTCACGGGCCTGTGACGTTTTGCCGGGAGGGGTTAATTCGCCTGTTCGCGCATTCCAGCGTGTGGGTGGCGCTCCCGTTTTCTTCGAGCGCGGCGAGGGGGCTTATCTGTATGACGCAGAAGGGCAGCGATACATTGACTATATTGGCTCCTGGGGACCAATGATCACCGGCCACGCACATCCAGCAGTCATTGACAGCGTGACTAACGCTGCTCGAAGAGGCCTAGGATTCGGCGCTCCTACTGAGATCGAAACCGAACTGGCTGTCCGAGTTCGCCAGCTCGTGCCAAGCATGGAGCGCTTACGAATGGTGAGCTCTGGGACAGAGGCCACCATGAGCGCCATTCGGCTAGCCCGCGGCTATACAGGCCGAGAACGAATCGTCAAATTTGAAGGCTGCTATCATGGCCATGCAGACTCTCTTTTGGTCAAAGCAGGCTCTGGAGCGTTAACCCTGGGCGAGCCTGATTCGGGGGGCGTGCCAAAGGCCTTAGCAGCGTTAACATTGACGCTCCCCTTTAATGATGAGGAAACCCTTAGGGCATTCTTTAAGGCAGAAGGTGACACCATCGCGGCGGTAATCGTCGAGCCCATCGCGGGCAATATGGGAATGGTCGAACCTGTACCAGGGTTTCTCGAAGCCCTGCGGGCTGTTTGTGACGACCATGGCAGTGTGCTCATTTTCGATGAGGTGATGACGGGTTTTCGGGTAGCGATTGGCGGCGCACAAAGTATTTTTGGTGTTACCCCAGATCTTACAACCCTTGGCAAGGTGATCGGTGGAGGTCTACCTGTCGGCGCCTTTGGTGGTCGAGCCGATATTATGAATTGTATTGCGCCTATGGGCCCCGTTTATCAAGCTGGCACGCTTTCAGGCAATCCTGTCGCTATGGCATCAGGACTCGCAACCATCAACCTGCTCTCCGAGCCAGGATTCTTCGAGCGCCTATCGACGACCACTCGCCAACTAGCAGAAGGCCTCAAAGCACGCGCTGTGTCGCACGGCATCTCGCTTGCGACCGTTTCAAGAGGAGGGATGTTCGGGTTTTTCTTCTCTGAAGCAGATCCTGTCACCAACTTCGAACATGTCATGGCGTGTGACGCTGAGCGGTTTACCCAGTTCTTCAAGGCAATGCTTGCAAAGGGCATTTACCTTGCTCCATCGCCTTTCGAGAGCGGGTTTGTCTCAGCAGCACACGACGATCAAGATATTGAAACCACTCTGCAAGCCGCTGATGAAGCATTTGCTGAACTCACTCACTAACTATCTCGGCAGTTCAAGTTGCCTAGGTGCCCCACTGGGAGAAAACAATAATGTACGACGTCTATGGCGTAGGCAACGCGCTGGTTGATTCCGAATATCTGGTCACTGAGGCTATCTTGGCCGAATCTGCTTTTCCAAAGAGTGGCATGTCACTCGTTGACGAAGTCAGTCGAGCGACCCTCCTTGACCTTATTGAGCAGCGACATGGTATTCATCGAAAAGCGCTCGCGAGCGGTGGGTCAGCGGCCAACACGATAGCAACCGTTTCTGGACTGGGTGGAAAGGCATTCTATAGCTGTAAGATAGCAGGCGATGCAACTGGCGCTTTCTTCTTAAACGACCTTAAAAATCAAGGGATAGATTGTAATTACGATGAGACCGATTGCCCCGAGGGAGTCACTGGGGAGTGTATTTCTATGATCACTCCAGATGGCGAGCGAACCCTTGTTACGCATCTTGGGATTACCCAAAGCTACTCGCCCAGCGAGATCAAAACGGCCGCTCTGACCCAGTCCAAGTATCTTTATATCGAGGGATATCTCGTCAGCTCTGAGACAGGATTCGAGGCAGCGCTAGCCGCACAGGCAATTGCAAAAAGTGCCGGAGTACCCGTTGCCCTCACGCTCTCGGATATCGGGATGGTACAGGGATTCAGGAAACAGTTTGAAAAGCTATTCGCATCAGGTGTGGACCTCGTCTTCGCCAACGAGGATGAGGCCATGGCCTGGACAACTACTGCGTCCAGGGACGAAGCAGCTTCACGACTCGCGTCGAGCCCCAGCGCTTTCGCGATTACTCTCGGGGGAGAGGGCGCATTGATTAGCGGCCATCAAGGAGAGCCTAAACTGATACCAGCACGTGGCGTCAATCCGATTGATACCACGGGCGCAGGGGATACTTTTGCCGGCGGCGTCCTCTACTACTTAACAAGCGGCTGCGATCTCGCTGAGGCGACCGCACGCTCACATCCAATGGCCGCTGCCGTCGTCTCCCAATACGGGGCACGGCTCAGCCGTGATGAATTGCAAACACTCTCTCAAGGATAGGAGAGTGCGCGTCAAGCGAAAAAGCGATTCGCAGCGCTGACGGCGTCAGAATCTCGCTGGGACGACCGAACCCCACTTGGGAGCCGCCTTCGCCCAGGAGAAGAACGGTCTGATCGTGCACCGGCATACTTACAAACTGATGGGTCGCATCAATCAACGTCAATCCATTCGTGACAAGCTGCTCTAACAGCGCAATGACTTGATCCTGAATTTTCAAATCCAGAGAAGTCAGCGGTTCATCAAGGATTAGAACCCGCTTGTCGGGCTCGCACCAGACCTGCGCCAAGACTCGCGCTAAGCGAACTCGCTGGAACTCGCCACCCGAGAGACCGGTAACCTTGCGTTCGCGCAGCGCGCTTAAGGTCAGCGATTCAATAACAGCGTCCATCACACAACGATGATCAAATGCCTTGTCGTCGTGCGGCACCAAACCGAGCGAGACATACTCTTCAACGGAAAACGGAAAAGAGGTAGAGGAAGATTGGGCCAAATAGCCGATACGTTGCGCTCGATTTAAAGGGGATATCCCAGTGACTGACTGATCTCTCAGCTTAATATTGCCATCTGTCGGAACGTCGATGCCGGCCATCAATCGCAAGAGGGTCGACTTACCCGCACCATTTGCCCCGACGATGCTGAGCCAGCTCGCCTGCTCAAGGACAAAAGACAAAGGGCCAAGAATCTGGCGTTCATCCTTTATCAAAGTGAGCGACTGAACACTAATCACCACTGGTAACCTGTTTGCGTAGCAAAGCGATGAATACCGGCGCCCCAATCAGTGCAGTAATGATGCCAATAGGAATCTCCATAGGAGCAATGAGGGTTCGGCTCGCCGCGTCTGCTAGCATCATGAGCATTGCTCCCATCACAAACGCGAGCGGCAACAACGTTTGATGCATTGCTCCAAAGGCAATGCGGGCCATATGGGGAACAATCAGACCAACAAATGCGATCACGCCAGTAAGGCTCACAGCGATCCCTGTCATTGCAGCCACGAGGACAATCATCTCTCGCCTAATGACGCTTGATGCGTAACCCAGCGAGGAAAACTCGTGCTCAGATAGAACCATAGCGTTCAATGCGTCAGCCCGATAGATCAATCGCCAAGCCAAGGGCAACATGAGCAACCCTACAGCCACCTCTTGCCAAGTGACGTGATTCAGACTTCCAAGCGTCCAAAAAGCAATGCTTCTGAAAGACTCATCGACCACCAACACTCCAATCAGTCCCACCAATGCAAGCGAAATGGCGTTGGCTGCAAGCCCTGCAAGCAATAACGTGTGCAGAGCGGTTTCGCGCCCCGCTACCGCCAAGACCAAGAAGGTTACGATCAATCCTCCCAAAAACGCCGCACCCGCGACCCACCAAGGGTTTGCCAACAGTTGAGGCGCTAAAGCGATGCAAATGGCTGCTGCCAAAGCAGCACCACCAGCCACACCAATAAGCGTTGGATCAGCTAAAGGATTACGAAAAAGACCTTGAACACTAGCGCCAGCGAGCGCTAGCCCACCACCCACCAATCCAGCGAGCAACACTCGAGGCAAACGCAGTTGCCACAAAATAGTCTGGCCTTGCGGGTCCCCTGCCAACCATTGATCCAAGCCAAGCGGCACCGCGCCCATCATCAGGACCAAAACTCCAACCAGGATCAAGGCGCAAACACCTATTGTTAAATGCATGATCTTGATGTGGGCCCCTTTGTGCTATCGGATATGAACGGGCAACGCTTTAGTCACAAACGCATGCGGGGGTCGAAACTGTACCTTGAATGCCTTGCAGACCACACCCTCTGAAACCACCTGCGCCAAAGCGTCTGCATAGTGTGGGTCGACATCACGCGCTGGTTCAACTGATTTTATTCCCGAGTGTTGAACGCAGAATATTAACGTACCGCTTGCTCCTTGTTTCACCAGATGCCCTAGGTGAGCCAGGTGCTTAACCGCTCTATCCGACTTAGCGTCAGGAAATCGGCCAACCCCTCTCCCCTCCATCCAAGTCACGCTTTTAACCTCAACGAAATGGTCCTCACCCTGACGGCCTAATCGGAAATCAAGTCGGCCGCCCTCAAATGCAACTTCTCGGTCAGGGTGAGCATCGTGTAAGACAGGCCCTAACCGGCCTTTTATGATGGCCTCTTCGATAAGGCGATTCGCATTGTGTGTGTTTACGCCTATGTAGTGCCCGTTTATCCGTATCAGTTCCAGGGTAAACGATGTTTTTCTTGAAGGATCATCCGAGTGTGACAGCCAGACATCAGCGCCAGGCTCGAGACAACCCGTCATCGCCCCAGTGTTCGGACAGTGTGCAGTCACCAGTTTATTCGACACTTTGAGCCGCACATCCGCTAAAAAACGCTTGTATCGACGGACCAATGTGCCTGCTTGCCATTCACCTCGAAGTATCTTCACGCGGCCAGCCCGCGCAGCCTTAAAAGCGCATCACGCAATACCGAAGTCGGCTGCGCACAACTAATCCGAACCAATCTCTCGGTGCCATTGTCACCAAAATCAATGCCCGGTGTGATCGCAACACCAACCTGCTGAAGCGCCTGCTCACAAAACGGCTCAGCGTCAGGGGCTCCCTCTGGTACCTCCGCAAAAAGGTAAAAAGCGCCGTCAGGATTGGCAGGGATCCTAAAACCTAGCGCCGTTAGCCCCTCGCTCATCAACGACCGCTTCTTAGCAAGATCGAGCGACCTACGGTCGGCCTCTTCTACGGCCTCTTTGCAAAATGCAGCGGTCGCGGCCGCTTGCGCTACAACAGAGGGACAAATGAATAGGTTCTGGGCGATCCGAATCAATGGGTCTACCGCTTGATCGGGCGCTATGAGCCAACCCAATCGCCAACCGGTCATTCCGAAATACTTTGAAAAGCTGTTCACAATAAAGGCATCGTCCGTCTTCGACAGCATAGTCGGTAGTGGCACTCCCTCTTGAGACACGCCCTGATAGATCTCATCGACAATCAAATGCCCACGCTTATTAGATACGACCTCCGCGATCTCTTCGAAGGCATCCAGGTTTATGCAAGTTCCCGCGGGATTGGAGGGCGTCGCAAGTAAGCAGGCTCTGGTATTTGAACGCCAAGCATTCTGGATTTGATTCGACGTTGGCTGGAAGTGATGCGCTGCGTCCACAGGGAGCGTCTGCACGTCGCATCCAAAAGCCGAGACAAAGTGACGGTAAGAGGGATAGCCAGGATCAGGCAATAACCAACCCTGCCCTGGATCGGTCAACAACGGCAAAAGTAATGCGAGCGCACCTGACGCCCCTGCAGTGACAATGACCCGCCTCGGATCAATAGAGAGACCAAACCGATTGCTATAAAACGCGGCGATGGCTTCCCGGAGCTCAGGAAGACCTTCAGCGTTACTGTATCCGGTCTGATTGGACTCAATAACCGAACGGGCCCGCTCACTAACGGCTTCAGGCGCATAAAAATCTGGTTGCCCCACCTCAAGGTGAATAATCGACCGACCCTGTTCCTCTAGTAGTCTGGCGGCTGCCATCATTTCCATCGCTTTAAAGGGTTGCACGGACTGGCTTCGCGAAGAATATTTCACTCTTTACTGGCCTCGCTGGCTCTTTGACGCGGCCATGCTAACACGGGATGTCTGATTGCTATGCTCAGAGCGTGCTAGGAAAAATTGCGCTTGGCGAGATGCTTCCATTCTGTTAATGTTCGGCGCTTGATTTTTTGGGACACCACTACTCAACCGCTCAAAGGAGAATCCACCATGGCGGCAAAAAAGTCTGGTAAACCAAAGGCTTCGGTTCAATCCGCCGCTAAGGCGTCGAAGCACGCTATCCCCAAGAAACCATCACCAAAGGCCAAAGCTGCAGCCAAGAAGAACGCTGCCTCGACGGGAGCAAAAAAGCCTGTGACGACCAAAACTCGCTCTAATAAGCAAGCCGCTGTTAAAAAAACAAAAGCAGCTGTCAAGAAGACCACCGCTTCAAAAAAACCGGTGAAAAAAGTGGCCGCTAAAAAAGCAGCAGCCTCGAAAGCGCCTGCAAAAAAAGCACCGGCAAAAAAAGTAGCCACTAAAAAGACAGCCGCCTCGAAAACGCCTACAAAAAAGGCACCGGCGAAAAAAGTAGCCGCTAAAAAAACAACAGCCTCGAAAGCACCGGCAAAAAAAGTAG
>MDTA01188777.1_pt1 | contig 14172 bp, 15 predicted proteins | sample 811151 | NCBI WGS metagenome assembly MDTA01 (sample SAMN05326648, study PRJNA326480) | marine metagenome | isolation source: seawater | place: Indian Ocean: South | collected 2010 | reverse complement strand
TGGGCTTGAGGATCATTATTAGTTAACATTGAAGCTATTTCAGGTGTAATTACTATATGTTTTAAATTGCCCTTAAGATCAATTTTATCTTGAATATCCCAAAGTTGGGGTTTATTATCAGGTGAATTCCAATCAACAAGTATTACTTCATCAAAAGTATTTACTAATGAATTTAAACAATAAGTGGCTCTATCATTTAAATTACCACCATAATTATCATTTCTAGTTATTACTACTGCGCTTAATTTCATTTTTTATATTTTATAATATTATTACTACAAATTCCTGCACATTGAGTTAAATCATCATTATTTAATTCTGGCATAACTGCTATACTACCTTTTATTGGTTGTTTACCTGGGTATGCCCAAATCCATCCTTTAGAAGTTAATGTTACATCATCTTTTTGATGCCAAAAATAATTTAGATAGGTACCAGTTGAATCTAATATATTAAATTGAGATACAGCTTCCAAATTTTTACAGTGAAGCCATAATTTACTTGCTTGATGTTCAAGTAACTCATGTGGAAAATCATATTGTGGTTTATCATGTCCTAATTTAAATTTACCATTTACAAACCAAACATCTATTTCTACATTAAAACCCTTACTTATAGCTTCAATAATATATTTAGGATCATTTTCTCTTTCAGGAATTACCCTGTTTATATTTCCTCTATGAGAAATTAAAATCATGATTTATAATTTTCTAAATAGTAATTTAAATCTTCGGGTGTACCTAATCCCCACATTCCATCTACATTAAATGTTCTTATCGCTTTACAATCTTTAATAGCTTCATTAAATACTGGACATACATAAAATTCATTATTTACGCGGATTTCATTATCAATCATCTGTTCTGCATACTTAACAAAATCACTACCATGTTTCCAATAATAAAAACCTACAGTTGCTATATTTGATATAGGTTTTTTTTCTGCCACTTCTGTTACTAATCCTTTTTCATCTATTTTAGCAAATGACCATTTAGGATGGGTTGCTTCAAATGTTACAATACCACCATCAGCTTCTGTTTCATTCATTTTATATAAAAATTCATTTGAATCCCATTCTACAAATTGATCTGAGTTAGCAAAAAATAAAGGTGATTTTGAATTAATATGTTCTTTAGCTAAAAGTGCTGTACAAGCAGCCCCCTCTGTCATACCTTCAGTTTCTACTATTTTACAACCTGGAGTAATTAGGGATAGTAAAGCATCTAAATTATATTTTTCTCTATGTTCTTTTTGAACTACATAGATGTAATTTGCTTTTATATTTAAATTTTCAATTACTACTTGAATCATAGGTTTTTTTCTTACCTCAATCAATGGTTTAGGAAATGTATATCCAGCAGCTTCAAATCTTGAACCAGCACCAGCCATTGGTATTAATATATTTAAATTTTCATCTCTCCAAGCAGGTATATTTTGTTTATTTCCCATTTTAATTTGTTTAATTTTATTAGATATATTTTTATAGGTTACTTCCTTAGGATTTTTAACTCGTAAAATATGTGATTTACTTCTTGCTGCTGCAAGTAAACCATAAGGAGAATCTTCTATAATTAAAGTTTCTTCAGGTAAGCATTTCATTCTAGATATAGCTTGCCAATACATTTCAGGATGGGGTTTACTATTTTCTACATCTTCATTCGATACAATTAAATCTATATATTCAATTATACCCAATTTAGATAATACAGTAAGCACGGTTTTTCTAATTGAATTAGACGCAACTGCTATTTTATAACCATCCTTAACTAATTTGGACATTACCCGTTTTAAATTATTATTTGGTTTAAGATCACTTAACATTTCTAATGTATATTTTTGTTTTTGTTCCCAAATATTTTGGTGATCCTTAGCGGGTAATCCTTTTTTGTTCGTTAACATATCTAATTTTTGATATGTTTTTAAACCATCGTAAGTAGATAAATGTTCGTTCCAACTAATAGCATATTTACCTAATGCTTTATTTAAAGCATCAAAATGTATGTTTTTAGCTTCTACTAAAACTCCATCAAGATCAAATATAATTAATTTTACCATTCGTATACGGATTTTTCTTTATACCAATCTACTAAATTAACTTTACGTTTTAACCAATTTACTTCAACATTTTCATCTAAACAATCTTTTAAAAAGAAAGTAATTCCATTATCAATCATATTTTGGTAATTTAATTTAAATTCTATTCCTTTATTAGTCATATAATTCCATGCTATTAAAGCTTCAGGTGGAACTTGTAATAATTCTTCTATCTGAAAATCAAACATTATAATCATATCTCCTAATTTACCATAAACAACATTATCCGCTGGGTAATCATGACTAGTATGGAAGTAAACTAAATCATAAACTAAATCTTTTCTAACACCTTCTTTACAAGTAGCCATAAAAGACATATGGTTACCTTTTAATTTAGGTAATAATTTATCTAAATTAGTTATAATAGTATCACTTCTTACTTTTAATACTTCATCTATTTTTTCATTAAATGGAACACAACAATTTTCTTTTTGAAAATATGATAAACCTTCATAAGTAGATCTAAGTTGCATATTAACATTCATATATCCAACAAATTTCGGAGGTTGTACTAATATTACTTCTATACCTTTAGATTTAATATAGTCCAATCTAACTACAGATTCATTATCCCAGGTTGACCAAACTACTTTATCATACTGAGAGTAGTGGTCAGCCATTTCTTTATAGAATTCAGTTGGTCCTTGGATTAAAATACCTTGTTTCATTAGTATAAGTTATATAGTTTAGTTATTCCTTCTTCTAATTTAGTTTTTGGTTTCCAATATTCTAATATATCTGTGCTAGGTTCATTCATGGCATTTTGTTGTGTTTGATCCTCTCTATCAGCTCTATTTATTTTACAACTTGATAAAACATCTACTATATCAGCTACTTCATTAATTGTATTCCATTTAAAACTAGTAATATGTAAATCTTTCATCCTAGAGATCAATGGATACTGTTGAGATAATTTATATAAACATTCACAAGCATCATCAGCATATAAAAATTGTCTAGATTCTTTACCATTGGTTCTCATATTAATTTCTCCTTCGTATTTAGCCATTTTTATAAAATCTGTTATAACATGGGATTTTTGTTCATCTCGTTCATAACCATAAACATTCCAAAATCTTACTATTAAACCACCTAAACTTTTAGATAATCTTTCACCTAAAGATTTTAACACTCCATATGTTGAATAATTCATTTCAGACATTTGTGAAGAAGCAAATATAAAAGGTAAATTATATTTACTTAATAGTTCAAATGTATTAGTCATGATTTTCATATTATTAAGCATGAAATCATAGCTATCCTGATATCTTTCCAAATATTTGGCTCCGCCAACATCAAAAGCTAGAAAATGAACTATATCAGCATATTTCATATATTCTTCTAATAAAATATTATTTGGCTCTCTTAAATCTTGATATTCTTCATTTACTAAATCAAATTCAAAAACTTCTTCACCTTGATTTTTTAAATAATGATTAAGATGAGCTCCAATCTGTCCACTAGAACCTAATATTAAATGTTTCATATTATTCCTTTCTTTTTTATCATTCCTATTCCTTTTTGGAGGTAATTATTCATATTTGATTCGAATATATTTCTTTGATTTGGAACATCATTTATATGAAGTAAATCTTTGTACATTTTTGTATAACCCCCATCTAATAAAGGTCCAATCGGATATTCAAATATAGTTTGTCCTCTTAAGATATATTGTTTAAAATCTACTCCTTTTTCTTTAGCATATTCAGTTAACATTAAAGAAAACCAATCCCACGGACCATAACCATGCCAATCTTCTTGTATTGGAACTAAATTTTCATACATTTCTTTATTATAAAGATCAAACCATCCAGCCCATTTACTTTTTGTAGTAGTTTCTAATGTAACATTTTTATTAGAACTTTTTGTATTAGCTCTAATATCAAAAATATCTCCCTTATCCCATTCATCATAAGGTACATTAAGATAATCATAATTAGTAATTTCATCCCATGTATTATCCCACATTTTATAAATTTCAGGAGTGATTAAAAAATATTTAGTATCTACTTGTTTCGAACTACTAATTAATAAAGGTAATAAATGTTCACTAAAGTACATATCAGGACAAATACTAATATAAAAATCAACCTCAGAAGATATAGTTTCTCTTTGATGATCTAAATGTCCGTATAAGTAATCTCCTTCATGGATTTCAGCTGTAACCTTATAATCTTTAAGTAATTTAAGATATTGATTAAATCTATCTATTAATAATTGTTTTGGTAATTGACTTTTATCCCAATCAACTAAATAAGAAGATAAATTTAAAACTGGATGAATTTCGATTATATCTTTATTGTCTAAATAATATTTAGATTTTTTCAGTTGGGTAAAAGTTAATAAAGCATAATCTAATTCCCAGGGCATACAATGATATGTTATTTTATAATGCATTGTATACTTTTTTTATTCCTTCTTTTAATCCAATAAAGTTTAAATTTGGATCTAGAGTTGATATATTTTTAACGGCACTTCCTAAATAGGATTTATCTCTTTTTCTTGATTGGATTTGGATTTGGTTTAAACCAGGGAATAACCCCGCTATATCTGATAGTTTGTTTTTATGAGAATATACTAAATCTAATTCTATAGGGAGAAGTTCTTTTTTAGTTGTTAAGTAATGTTTTATAACTAAGATTAAATCTTCTATATAAATAAAATCAAAATATCTATCTTGGTGAATCTCTATAGGATCACCATTTTTAGATCTTAAAATATTACTTCTAAAAAATCTATCAGGTTCTTCATCTACCCCAAATACACCATAAATTCTAAGATTATAAGCTACAGGATTAGTTTTAAGTATCCTACTAATTATATTTTTAGATAAACCATAGTAATCTAACGGAAAACAATTATTTACATCATTAACACCTGTAATATCTTTAGATCTATCAAATTCGGCTCCTGTAGAAAAATTAATTAGTTGGTTATATCTATCTCTATTTCTCATTAAATTAAAAAACATAGATAAATTATCATAAGTAGTATAAGGTGAATCCTTTTTAACTCTTTTACCTCCTTTAATAGCACAATGTATTACCCAGTCGAAGTATTTATTTCTAAAATAATTATCAACTGACTTAGAATTGGTTAAATCTAAATCTTTACTACTAGGGCAAAAAATTTCATTATCTTCTTTTAAAGATTTTACTAAATTTCTACCTACAAAACCACTACCTCCTGTAACTAATATTTTCATTTACTATTTCTATAATCTATTATAAATCCTATCATTACAATTAAATTCATTCCAACAGAAGAGAGTATTTCTACCATTTGATGGAACGAATGGATTGATAAGTGTATGTGGCCTACTATCCAAAAAGGTATAGCCAAATTTTGACTTATCCATACCAATGTAAATTTAATCAATTTCATTTTTTTAAATTTTGAGCAACTTCTAAAATTAAATCTTCCTGTCCGGCAACTAATTTTCTATTTCCTAATTCAAAAATTAATGAAGAATATTCAATATTATTTAATTGAGATGCTTTAATTATTGGCTTTTCAAATCCAGAAAATAATTTATTTAAACCTGTTAGTATATTAACGGGGGCGGCTACAGGTACTTTAGGGACTAAATAATCTAATACATTATCTGCTTCTTTAATTATTTTTTTAAAATTAATATCAACTGAATAACCATATTTATCTAATACTGGGAGTAGTACTTCTAAAGGTGCATTACCCGCTCCAGCTCCAAATCCTCTTATACATGCATCAATATATGTAGCTCCCATTTTTATAGCTACGATAGAATTATGTATGGCATAATTTAAATTATTATGAGCATGAAACCCAATAGGTACACTTAAACCATCTTTTAAACGAAATATTCTAGATTTAACATCATTAGGTAAATAAGTTCCAGTTGAATCCATTATAACAACTGCTTGTGCTCCATAATCTTCCATTATTTTAGCATTTGTCATTAATTCATCAATAGTAGCTAAAGCACTCATCATTAAAACACCTATTACTTCTTTATTTGATTTACTTAAAAATTCTATATGTGATTTTGTAACAGTTGCTTCAGTGACATGGGAAGCAATTCTAAAAACATCTACACCTAAATCAATAGCAGGTTTAATATCTTTTTCAACTGTAGCTATACCAGGTATAACGTGAACACCTAATTTAGAATTAGGTAAATTTTCTCTAGCTGTACTTAACATTTCACTATCAGTATGAGTAGCTTCTCCTATTAATAATGAAGATGCTCCTAATCCATTTCCATGTCCTACTTCAACAATAGGAACTCCGGCACTATCAGCTACTTGACAATATTTTTTAATACTATCTAAACTAATAGTATGTTTTACACTATGATTTCCATCTCTTAAAGATGAATCTGTAATTATAATATTACTCATATCATTAATAAATTTTTACTTATTTCAATTGCAGCACAATTAATAATATCTAAATTACCCGCATATTCAGGTAAATAATCACCTGTACCTTTAACTCTTATACTTAAAACTAAAATATCATTATTAATAGTAGGAGGCATAACTAATTCATAATGTGGGATATATTCTTTTAAGTTTTTTATTGTTTTATATATATCTTTATTTAAACTTGAAAATTTAATATTTTTAGCTTTAATAAATAAAGTAGTTTGCATATCAACTTGTGGTATAGCTGGATTAAGATTAAGAATAACTTTACAATTATTACAACCTGTAAATTCAGTTATAGCACGTTCTGTAGTATGGATGTAATTATCAATATTTAATCTAGTAGCCATACCAGCACTATCAGATGCTATTTGAGATACTACTTCAATATATTCTAAATCACAATGTTTAGAAATAATATTTAATAAAGGAGTAGAAGCTTGTCCTCCACAAGTAATCATATTAACATTACCTTTTCTTTTTATACTTTCGGGGTTGATAGTTGGTACACATAAATCTCCTACTTTAGCAGGTGTTAAATCTATTACTTTTATACCTTGATCTTCAAATACTTTAGCGTGTTTTTTAGCATCAATAGCATTTGTACAATCATATATCAAGTTACAATAATTAGGATTATCTAAAAAAAATTGAATACCTTGATCAGTAACATTTATTCCTTTTTCTTGTGCAAGTTTAATACCATTAGAATCCATTCTCCTACCAGCAAAAATAGTAGGTTCTATAAAATCTGTTTTTATTAATTTTAATAATAAATCCGTACCAATATTACCTGTACCTATAATACCTGCTTTTATCATCTTTTTATTTGATTTGATTTTTCACTCAAGTTTACTAACATACTTGTTTCTAATTTTTCTTGAGATACTAATGGAGACATTTCTTCAATTGGAGGTGCTAATATAGTATTATCTTCTTTTAATACACCTTTAACTTTAGGTAAAAATCCTTGTTCTGGATCCATATAAACTTCCAATACGGCTGATGTGGGGTGGTTTAAAAATTCATCTAATATTTTATCTGTGTTATTCCAATCTTTTAATTCAAAATAATCATAACCAAAAGCGGGTAACAATTTACTAAAGTTAGGTAAACCAACACCTGTATCTTTATCTACACTAACATGATTACCTTTAAATAACATTTTTTGTGTATGTTTGATCATTAAATAACCATCATTATTGAATATTACAACTTTTACATTAAATCCATTTTCAATTATAGTGTGTAATTCTTGCAAATTCATCATTATACCTCCATCACAATTTAAACATAAAATATCTTTAGTAGGACAAGCAGCAGCAGCACCTAAGGCACCGGCAACTCCATATCCCATTTCACCTAATCCTAATGAAGTAAACATTGTTTGGTTTTTCTTTAATCTAATAGATTGATGACCACTTAATAAAGCCGTTCCCATATCAGTTACTATAATATGATCATCTTTTAAATGATCTGATAGTTTATCCATAAATTGATATGAATTAAGGTGAGTATCTGTATGATCATGTTCTTTATCAATCCAAGGGTATATTTTTCTTATAAGATTACAATATTCTGTCCAATTAGAATTTATAGGATTAATAGATTTAACATTTGATAAAAGTACATCTAATATATCACCACAATCAGCTTTAAAGAATTTTTCAATTTTATCTATAGGGAATTGGGGAGTATCAATATCAATAATTATAATTTTACCTTCTCTAACAAATTCATCAAAATTATAACCAGTTTGGGGTAAAGCTAATCTACTACCTAATACAATTAATAAATCACAATTTTGAACTATAAAATTCGAGGCACGTTGTCCATATAAACCAAATCTTCCATAAAAATTAGGATGGTCACTATTTAATAAATCAATACCTGACCAGGATAAAGTGGTTGGTATACCTGTTTTATTTATAAAGTCCATAAATTTCCACTTCGAACCTGATAGTCTAATTCCATGGCCACCTAATATTAATGGTCTTTTAGCTTTATTAATTGCTTCAATTATATAATCTTCTGTTTTTAATCCAAATGAAATTGTTTTGGAAATAGGATCAGGAGACCATTTTCTAGGAGTTACTTTTTTGGCTTGAATATCAAAAGGGACATCTAATAAAACTGGACCTTTTCTGCCTCGGTTTGTTATATCATAACATCTTTCTAATTCATCTTGAATATCTTTTTCATCAAGTAAACAATGAGAATATTTGGTTACATCACTAACCATTTTAGAAACATTGAATCCTTGAGTACCATACATTCTTAAATGTTCTTGATTTTTTATATAAAATGATGATTCATTTCCAGATATTATTATCCCTGGTATAGAATCAGCCCAATTACTTACTATGCCTGTAATTGAATTAGCAGCTCCTCCTCCTGCTGTAACTAAAGTAGCAGATAATTTTCCGGATGTTCTATAATAAGCACCCATAGCCATTACAGCGGCTTGTTCATGATGTACATTAATTATTTTAGTATAACCTAAAGTATTAATAGAATCAAAAATATGAGAATTTGCAGAACCTATAATTCCGAAAACAACCTCAATTTCTTTTTCTTGTAAAAAATGAGCTATTAAATCACTAACTTTTACCATATAAAGGTATTTTTATAATAATCTACAATTTTTTGTAATTCTTGTTCAAATTCTTTTTTAGGTTTCCATCCTAATTTTTTTAATTTATCATCATTTAAAGCATATCTTATATCTTGTCCTTGTCTAGAATATGAAAAATCTAAATAATTAGTTACTGAATTATCATCTAGATCAGTAGTGTTAATGTATTTGTGAAGAATACTATTAACTATATATAAATTAGGTTGTTCATATCCTCCACATATATTATAAATTTCATTTTCTACATTTGAATCTATAATATTAATTACTGCTTCAGCTGTATCTTCAACATGTAACCAATTACGAACAGGTAATCCATGGTTATGCAATGGAATTTTTTTACCTAATCCAAGATATTTTACTGTTTTTGGAATTAATTTTTCTACATACTGACCTATTCCATAATTGTTAGTTGGTCTTACTATTACGTATTTTATACCATAAGTTCTAGCCCACCCTAATATTAATTGATCAGCAGCAGCTTTAGTTGAAGAGTAAGGATTTGATGGTTTTAAAATGTCAGTTTCAATATGTTCTCCATCTGTAATGTCTCCATATACTTCATCTGTAGAAAAATGTAAAAGTATTGGACTATTTTTACCTTCAGCTCTATAGTTTTTAATTAATTCTAATAAATTATGAACTCCATTTATATTTGAGTGCATAAATTCTTCACTTTTAACTATTGAATTACCTACATGAGTTTCAGCTGCGGTATTAATAACATAATCACATTCATATAAAAATTCTAAATCATTAATATCAGCTTGTTCAAAGGTAAAAGTATCCCATGATTCAAATTCTTTTAAAAGGTTTGGGTTAGAAGCATAAGTAATTTTATCAATTCCTCGTACATACCATCCTTTATCTAAACAAGCTCTTGTTACATAAGAACCTATAAAACCTAGACAACCAGTTACATAAACTATTTTATTTTCTTTTTTCACTAAAAAATTCTTTTATTTTATCGCAAACATAATCAACATCATCTAAATTCATTCCATGATGGGCTCCTAATAAAAATCCATTTTTCATTACTGTATCTGCTACTTCAAAATCTTGTAAATATTTTCTATAGACTGGATGACGAGTGACATTACCGGCAAAGGTAACTCTTGTTTGAATATTATTATCCTCTAGAAAACGTAATAGTTCTAATCTATTTTCAGTTTGTAAAGGTATAGCTAACCAATTTGGTTTAATACTATCATCTGGTAGAAGTATTTCTTCTACATCTTTTAGATTTTCTAAATAACGTTCTATATTAGCACGTCTTATATCTTTAAATGTTTGGAATTTTTCTAATTGTACTAACCCAAATGCAGCATTTGCTTCGGCACATTTCATATTATATCCTAAAACACCATATAAAAATTTATAATCATAAGGTAATCCATCTACATCATGAGCAAATCTTTCATCCATATTTTCACTATTATCTCCAATTCTTCCCCAATCACGAAACATTAATGCTCTATCTCTATGTTCTTTTTTATTGAACATTACCATACCACCCATTCCACCTGCAGTTATAACGTGAGAAGCATAAAAACTGGTTGTTGAAACATCTGTATCTTCTGTATATGTAATAGTATCTGCTGAATCTTCTATTATCGGTATATGTTCTAAACTTCTTCTCATTAATTCATTTCTTAAAGTGCCGAAATCCATTTTATTACCTATTAAATTAGGTATCATAATAGCTCTAGTTCTTCTTGTAATAGCATCACAAATAGCTTCTACACTAGGAACATAAGTAGTTAATTCAGAATCAACAAATTTAGGAACATATCCTAATTGTATTATAGGTGCTAATGTTGTAGAAAAAGTTAAAGCAGGAGTAATTACTTCCATTCCTTTTTCAATATCTAAAGATGCCAAAGCTAATAAACATGCTGATGAACCTGAATTAACAAATACACCGTGTTTTTTACAAAATTCTTCAGCTATCTTATTTTCAAATTCAGTAGTATAAGGTCCAAAACCAGCTAGCCAACCATCTCTTAATGCTTTTTCTACTGCTTGTATTTCTTCCTCTCCATAAGATTCAAATTTATAGGGAGCATACCATATTTTTTTTCTCATGTATATATTATTAATTGTTTTGCTGTTGATACTTTCATATTTTTAAATTTATAATCAGAATTTTTTTCTAAAAATTTTGATTTAAGATCATTTATTGAAATTGAATATTCTACTAAATCCATATCGTCTATTATAATAGTATGATCATTTCTTTTATCTTTTAATATATAATCTATTTCATTTATAGTAGGTATTACTTCTCCATTTTCATGGGCATCTAACCAAAATAAAGCTTTACCATTTACTTTTTCAAGTAGATTTGGCATTAATTCTGATGAATCACCATGGAACAGATATAAATTAGGATCTTGAGTTGGTCTGTATCCCCATATATCTAGTTCATTAAATCTTTCAAAACATTCTTGATAAAATGTTTTATTTTTTTCTACTGAGATGACAACTTTGAATCCTAAATCAAGTGCATCTTGTACAGAATCTCCTTTATATGTTCCAGTTTCAACAAAAATATCACAATCATTAGGTCTAAATTCTTCAAATAATTTTTTATACGGCCAATATCCCATTGTGTTTAAAAATACTGGTTATTTCATCAACTATATTTTGTTCGTAATCTACGAACTCTAAAGCACGTTTCCAATTATCTTCTATAGCGTCTTTTTTTTCCATATAAAAAGCTCTATTTAATTTATTAGACTGGTGGACGATGTCATCTACATTGTTTACTTGTATTATTCCATCTAAATTGAAAAAATCTCCTATATTGGAACAACCCCAATAAATTGGAATTGATCTTAACAAAAATAAATCTAAGATTTTTTCTGTAAAATACCCTCTATGATTTGTGTTTTCAATTGCGACGGCAAACATACTTTTTCCAAATACATCCATTTTGCCCTTTCTAGCATCATTAATATCGTGTCTATTTCCATATGTGTGATAAAAATTTGTTTCTACTTTATTTATTTCTTTTTCTCTAGCTAATAATTCATGTCTTAAACCATGACCATATGTTTTATTTAATTTTCCTGCTAAATGAGAAATTTTAAATTCTTTATGAGTTTTAAGTTGATAATCATTTGGTTTAAACCAAGTATGGCCAAAAGGTAAAAAAGTTGAATTATCAGTGTTATTTAATACTTTATCATCCCAAGTTAATATAAAAGAAAAATATTGATTATTTTCAATAGCCCAATTATGTAAACCAAAATATTCATCAGGTTCTTGTAATACTAAAATGTTTATTTCTGATAAATCTTCTTCATTTGAAGGATAATCATCTACAAATAAAGTAAAATTTATATCTTTAAGATGTTCCATTTTTGCTTCAAATACAGAAGCATCAAAATGTTTTATTTTTAATTTCATAACACTTCCATCCAGTATTCTATCATTTCATCAATCATTGTTTCAAATGTATATTCAGGTTTCCAACCTAATTTTCTTAACTTAGTTGAATCTCCTTTTAAATCTCTTAATTCTTCAGGACGTAAAAATTTCGGATCTGTTTTAATATACTCTTTCCAATTTAAATCTAATTTATTAAAAGTATATTTAACTAAATCTTTAACTGAATGTGATACACCAGTAGAACATACAAAATTATTAGGTTTATCTTGTTGTAATATTAACCACATTGCTTTGACATAATCTTTAGCATGCCCCCAATCACGAGTAGCATCTAAATTACCTAATACTAAATCTTTTTTTAATTCTTTTTTAATTTGTACAGCTCCTTTTACTACTTTATTTGTAACAAAATTAGTTCCACGTCTTGGGGATTCGTGGTTAAAAAGTATACCATTTGAAATAAATAAATTATATGAATTTTTATAATTATTACATATATTATAAGAATATACTTTTGCGCAACCATAAGGAGATACTGGGGATAAAGGTGTAGTTTCTCTTTGGTAACCATCTTCATCAACATTATTACCAAACATTTCACTACTTGATGCCTGATATAATTTTATTTTAGGATTTGTTAATCTTATTGCTTCAAGTAAATTGAGAGTTCCTATACCTGTAGCTTGTGCTGTGTATATTGGTTGATCAAATGAAATTCTAACATGTGATTGAGCAGCTAAATTATAAATTTCACTTGGTTTACTTTGTTGTATAACTGATATTAAAGAAGATAAATCAGTTAAATCGGCGTATTGTAATTTACCTAATAATTGAGGGTATATTTCATCTAAACGAGAAGTTTGGTTTTCAGCAACAGAATTACGTTTAATGGTCCCCCATACTTCATATCCTTTTTCTAATAAAAATTCAGCTAAATAAGATCCATCTTGACCATTTATACCAGTAATTAAAGCAACTTTATTTTCGAGCGTTTTCATAATTTTCTATAAACCAATTAACTGTTTCTTTAATACCTTTTTCAAAAGGAGTATATTTAAAATCTGGAAGTAATTCTTTAATTTTAGAATTATCTGATGGTTTTCTATACTGTCCATCTGGTTTTGAAGAATCAAATATTACATTACCTTTAAAATTAAATTCTTGGACTAATAAATCAACTAAATCTTTAATACTAACTTCTTCATCCCCACTTATTATCAATGGATCTGTACCTTCATAGTTTTCTAAAACCCATTTAGATATTTTAGCTATATCTTTAGAATATATAAATTCTCTTAATGGTTCCCCACTACCCCATACAGTAAAATCTGTATTATTTTTCTTAGCTAAGTATAATTTATGAATTAACATAGGCATTACATGACCATGTTCTAAAGAAAAGTTATCATTAGGACCATAAATGTTTGATGGAATTATTGATGTATAATTTAAATCATATTGTTCTCTATAAGCTCTAATTTGAACATCAGCCATTCTTTTAGCATAAGCATAGGGATAATTTGAACTATGAGGTTCACCCGTATGAATTTGATCTATGGTTAATGGATAAGTTACATTATCGGGAAATACACAAGTAGATAAATATGCTACTAAACGTTTTACACCTGCTAATCTAGATGCCTC
>MDTA01106365.1_pt1 | contig 14175 bp, 3 predicted proteins | sample 811151 | NCBI WGS metagenome assembly MDTA01 (sample SAMN05326648, study PRJNA326480) | marine metagenome | isolation source: seawater | place: Indian Ocean: South | collected 2010 | reverse complement strand
TCCCCCAACCCTCTCCACCAAATCCTTGGCCGGCTTGCCCATTTCGTCAACGCCGCATAAAAGGTGGTGGGGGTATAATAAGCGGAAGGGTGGTAAACAGCCAAAGGTGCAGGCTCGACCCTTTCCAGCGCTCTCAGTCCATTTCAAGGCAACGCAACCCCACACACACGAAACACAAACAAACCACAAAACACAAACGCGCGCGCATGTGCCCGCGTCTTTTCGTCCTTCGTCCCTCATCGTTGATCCTTCACCGCACCCCAAAGTAATGGCCCCTCTCGTCGTGCCGGAAGGTGGGCCGAGGGAAGCGCTCGCAGTGCTCCGACCACGCGCGCACGCAGCGCTCGAGCTCGATGCGAACCTGCCGGCCGTTGGTCGCAAGCGTGCTGCGCTGCAGGTAAGGCGCGTAGGCCGGCGAGCTCATCCTCGACGCAACGAGCACGTGCGCCGTGAGCTGGGCGAAGAGGTTGCTCAGCGCGTCGTTCACGCCTTCCAGGAGCTCGAACGCGGTGGGGAGCCGCGTCGCAAAGCCGCACCCCAAATGGCCCGCGTGCGACGCCTTGATCTCGCCGACGAGCAGATCGAACGCGCGGCGAACCGCGGCCTTGGCTTCCGGCTTCCAGCGCAGCAGCATCGAGTTGCGCGGCGCCGCGACGAAGTCCATTGAGACGTCGGTCATCTGCGTGCTGCCGCCGTTGGTGAAGCTCGTCATCGCGGCCTGCTGCATCGCGACGCCGACGACCTTGAGCCGTTCGAGGAGGTCCGCCAGCGGAACCGTGTCCTCCTTGCTCGCGAGCAAGTTATCCAGGTCGATGGCCGCGGTGAGCGCGCCGGCGGCGCCGGTTGCGCCGGCGCGGAGCGACTCGGCGTGCCGGCGGAGCGACGTCGTCGAGACGTGTAGGCCGTTCCCGCTCCCGCCCTCGCCCCCGGCCTCGCCGCCGGCCACGTCCAGCGAGAGGCGCGAGTCCTTGAGAACGGCGCCGACGAGCGCCTTGACCAGCTGCACGTGCGCGTCGGAGGCGACCTTGGCCGCACGCTCGCGCGCCGCCACGATCTTCCTGGACTGCTCCGCGAGCGAGGAGTCGTCGATGACGGCGACGGCATCGACGGCCTCCGAGAGCGTGCCCGTGAGCTGGCGCACAAACGCGTAGAGCCGGTCGTTGGAGATGGCCGCCTCGCGCAGCGCGTCGTCCCAGAGCACCTTGCGCCGGTTGTGAAAGGGCGCCATCTCGTCGCCGCCGTCGTCGTCGCACGAATCCTTGCGCCTGTCCATATTATCAATGTAGCTCTGCACCAACCGAACCGAGTTTGACGCCGTCGCCTTATCCTCGAACGCACGCTTTGCGCGCACAAGGGTACGACGCAGAACGTCCACGTCGAGTAGCTCAGGATCCATGTCACTGAATGAGTGTCCCCACCCAAAGTCCGCAAGTGGCGGTTCTGGTGGCGTGGACGGTGTGGATGGTGTGGACGTCTGCAGAGTCGGCCAGTCGTCTGCTGAGCGCGCCATGTACAAATGGTTGATTCCCGCACCACGCAATGCTCCCGTTGCGGCGCTGCGGCGTGTAATGTCGCTGCTCAGTTCGTCAGTCAGGTCCGTGGGAAGGGTGCCAGGGATGGCTCCGACCGATTGTGTGTTCTGAATGTGCGGCTGGGATGCATCGAACAGTGTGTGCCGTCGACCCTCTGGAGCCATGCGCGCGTCGGCCACCCGCGCATCAGTTTGTGAGGCCTCGACTGGAAACACCTGGCTCACGAGGAAATCAAGGAACCGACCACCACTGACTGGCTCAGGCACTTCTTCTGTCTGTGTGAGACGCCTCCTGAGCTCAGCAATGGCTATGCCAGCCATCGCCATTCCAATCGCACCAAAGGCGAGCCTCGCCGCCTTGTTACCACGAGACGTGGCGTCCCCTCCCCCACGGAGGTTTGCGTCCATCGTTCGGGCGATTGCAATGAACACGTTGCGGAAGTACTCTCTTGTGGACTCACGCTTGGATGCCGCCTCGATCGGAGGCTCCGGCAAGGGTGACGGAGTGACCAGGAAGGTTGGCACCTTTTCGTACGCAAGCAAGAGCTCGGTCGAAAATATCGGCGTGGTCAATATCTCGTCTTCCGACACCTCTTCCGTCGAGACGGGCGACTCCGGCTCCGGCTTCGGCTCAGAAGGCGCGAGAGCCGCGGCGGTGGCGGGAGGGGTGGCGGCCTTGCGCGAAAGACTCTTGCGATCCGTGACTATGGAGCGGTCGTCGGAAAGGCGAATCTCGTAATAGGGCACCGTTCTGTCGTAGTGCACCTTCACCACCTCCACCTCGACCTCTTTCCAGGGAGACTCACGTTTGTCAGTGTACAGCACAATCGATCCCTCAGGCAGAATCTGGCCCTTCGTGTACGCCCTAAACGCGTCTTGTATTAACTCGGCCATCGCCCGCCGTTTTCTCTCATCGACCGTCCGATCAGGCGCAGCCGCACCACTCGCACTTGTCTCGCCTTTCTCCGCAGTCTCTTTGAAGGTTTCCTTGACGACCCATTCCACACCACCTATCCACTGCTCGCCGAATGCCCCCCACTCGGCCTTATCTTCCTCCGTCTTCGTGCTGCTGAACACGTCAAAGAATGCATCATCCGCGGCGGCGTGGACCCTTTTGATCACCTCTTTGATCTCGGCCCTCTGCGACAACTCATCCTTCCCGCCGCCCTTCGGATCCCCTGCGACGGCGCGCGTCCACACCGCCAACCCGGCGTCGCAAGGGTAGAGCACACGAGAAGGAGAGTCGGGGTCCGTTCCGGGAAGCGCTGGGCGTGTGGTAAGCACCCGCTGGTCCGGGCCGCCCACCGCCACGGCATCCGCCAGTGCGTTCCGGGACAATGCCATCTGTGCCAGGTACTTTAGTTGGAATAGCTTGGTGGCGGCCAGTCGTTGAGTGGCCACCTCGACCACCTCCTCCTCCTGTCGCAGCTCCACCGCGCGCGTCTTGTAATACTCGACCAAATGTTCGGTCGCACACACGAGCGAGGCGAGCTCGAAGGCGTCGCGCGTCGCAGGAGTCTGCGTGCTCTGAGGTGGTGGTCCCCAGAGCGCAAACGCGACTGGGTCAGCAAATCCAAGATCGTTGCGCTCCTGCTCGCTCATTAGTCGTTTCCCACCACCACCACCGCCCTGCTCGTAGGTGAACCTCTGCAAGTCGACAAAGTCGTCGACGAGGTCGTCCCTCGGAGGAGCAGCGGGTTCAAGAACCGCGGCGGAAACGGCGGCAGGCTTGGTGGCGAGATTGATTGCGCCCATCACGCGGATCACATCGGTATCCAGCCTCGCGCTCGGCGTCGAGTAATCAAGGTGTGGCTGCGTTCTCGCCTCCCCGCCACGGTCGCCGGCTCGCGCGTCCTGGTGGTGGTGGTGGTGTGGTAGACGCGTTGCACACAGCCCACGCGCCAGGCAGTACGCCGAGCTGGCGTTGTCTTCCCGTGCCCCAAGGACCGCATTGATCTTATCTGTGCGCGCCCACCCACCGGTGTCGCCGCTCAGAGCCGTTGTTGGAACAAAGCGTAGGGTCGACGCCGCCTGTTCGAGTGCACGTGACCAATCGTCCGAGTTTACCGCGAATGTGAGCTGGTCGGCGACCAAGCCTGGCCCCACGGTCTGCTCGTAAGCAGCTCCTGCCCCCATCTCCACGACGTGTCGCACCAGCGGCTCCCGCGACGACGGCGGGGTCGTCGGTTGATCCGGTGTAACTGTGGCGGATGGCTCACCCTCTTTCAGTGCCTTCGCAGACTCCTCGTCAGCGCTCTTGACGATCTCCTTTGAAACACCCTTGAGTGCCGCAGCCACCGCTACCAAGCCCGCCGCGAGCACACCCACTCGCACCCCACTGCCGCGGTCTTGTGGTCCTGCTGCGGACGCCTTTCGTGCGGCTGCCTGCTCTTCTCTGATTTCAGTAAACACTAGATTTGCACGTCCCAAGGGATTGCTCTGTTCGTCCCACCCAATCAAATCGATGAGCACAAGTCTGTCGTATGGGTTGTCGTAGTCCAACCCGGACGGGTCAAAATTGTACACCGGCACGTCGCCATCGTTGACCAGCGTCCCAATCTTGACTCGCTTCAGCGCGTTGAGCAGCTCGCCATCGGCCCCTTCGGAACCATAAAGGACCTTCACGATGGCTTTCCCAAACTCGATCAGCTTCAGTTCCGGCATCGACGCGGCGCCCGAAAGTACACGCGCAACGTTTGCCGCCGCAATTGAGATTTGTTCGGCGGCCTGCTTCGGCGTGTAATCAGTGTAAGCCTTTGAGTTTTTTAGAATCTGGTCGATCTCTACAAACAGCTGCCTCAGCGCAGTCGTCTTTAACGTGCTGCGGGATTCCCCGTCAGTTACGTCCCAAAGCTCGACGTCTTCAAGTACGCGTCGCGCAGCAGCCACCTCACCATTACTCTCGTCAAGCTCGCCAAGCCTGAGCTTAGCAAAGACCTCTTTCGTGTAGTACGAGTTGGAATTGTGGAACGCTTCTGGAACGAGTGCGTCTCCTTCAGCCGCCCCTTTTGCGGGGCTAAGTGCGTCCTTCAGCCCATTATCCACCAGAAAGGCCATCCCAACGGTGCTGTCTCGCAATTCTCTGTCGTACCTGGCTTTTGCAAGAAACACCAGGTTCTCAACCCGCCCCCGCGACGCGGGAGTGTTGGCTTCGAGGAAGACTTTGCAGAAACTTGTAAACGCGGGGTCTCTGGTGCCGAAGGCAAAGCCCTGCAGCACCGAAAGCGTGCGGCCTGAGAGCCCATCGACGCTGACTGGGAGAAGCGGTATTCCCATTGTTCCGAAGACCTCTGCCTTAATTTCATTGACGACGTCCACGGGAAAGATTTCTGCGTCACCCACCATGCGAGGCCCACCGTCGGGAAGCATCGGGCCCCAGGCTGGACCGCTCTCTCGTCCTGGATGAGCCTCCCCCCAATAAGTTCCGGGCATCGACCTCATCTCGGATGCAGCCTTACTGGCTTCCCCGACACTCTGGGCAGAACCCACACCGGCCATTGGGTCATTTATCCGTCGGTGGACATGATTCCCGCTCTGAGCGCCGAGGGCTGCGCCGAACGTCCCCGCGGCTGCAGCCGCGGATGCAGCCGCAAATGCGAGCATTCCAACCGGAGCTTCGCTGTGGCGTTCTCCACTCCCCGCCTTCGATCCACGAACAACCAAGGCCGACGCGTTGGAATTAGAACGGTGATGGTCGTAGAATGCCCCGCTGTCCACCTTCTCTGTTTGAGCCCGCAACCCCAGCCCCGTGCCTTGGGCAACCTGTTGCAGCAGTCTCGTCTCACTGTCAATCTGACTCGTGGCATTGCGCACGGTGTGGGCGTACTGCGCCTTGACTGCTCGCAGCGGGTCCTCGAGAAGTTGAAGCAGTGCGTCGATCGTGCGCAGCATGTGCCCATCGTCGTCCACGCCCTCATTACAGGCGCCCAGACACAGCTCCACCGCTCGCCGAACCTCGGGAATGGTGCACAGCCAAGTGACCAGTGGAGCGATAGAGGCCGCCACTCTGCCGTGCTCGCGCTGCATCGCCTCCTCGTGTGCCTTCCACGCGTGCAACCCACCCACGCGGTTTGCGCGAGCGATCGCGGGAAACATGTTGCCGATGGCGACCGCCGGCGTCGCGGCCGATGCGAGGTACGCGCTGTTACCACCTTCGAAGCCAGAGTCCGCCATGAACGACGCCCCCCACTCGCCAACCGCCGCTTGCAGCGGCATTACGTCCATGCGAAGGTAGGCGTTTGAGTCGCAGCCAAGCGCCCATCGCATCTCAAGCGGCGTCGCCCGGTGTCCGCCCGCTTCTCGGTGCGGCCCTCGCAGACTCGATGCAAATGCGCCCGGTCCGCACATCCTCGCGCTTCCGGCCAACGATTGACCCTTGAGGACGATGTCGGTCAGCTGGGCAGTGAAGCTCTGATAGTCTTCCATGGCGCGAGAACTCCCACCATCGTCACCGTCAATGCGCGGGCGCTTAGAGCGACCGCCGCCGCCGCCGTCGGCTCCTTCCGGCACGCGCTGCATCAGGAAATCCTCTCACCTGCTCGTCGCTCACCTAATCGAACGAGTGCACCGTTCTTATCACGGCCGCCCGGTCGTCGGGAACTGCGTCGTGGAGCGAGCGCCTTTGCGTGCCACCGAATGGCCTTTCCGAGCTGCCTGCCTGTGTGTGAGTGTGTTACATAAAGGCGTTCGGTGTGGTCCACTCAGTAGCAACCGAGCTAGCAGAAGCACAGCCTCGCGGCCCGCAAAACATAGGGTGATGCCGCGAACGCGGGGCGAGGAGGTCGAAGCTGAACGCATTTTAGTAGCCAATGCGGACAAGGCTGAGGCTTATGCAGGCGAGGCCGTTGCGCAGGCTAAGGCACTGCGAGAGAAGGCGCAGCAGGACGCCAAAAAGGCAAAAGCTGATGTCAAAAAGGCAAAAGCTGATGCGAAGTATGCTGCGGAGAAGGCACGAAACGCTAGGGGGGCTGAAAAGGCTAGGCTGGAGAGAGAGAAAGCAGCTGCAGACAAGGCCGCATCTGAAGCGGAGAGTGCTGCGGCTGTGGCAGAGAAGGCTGCAGAGCTTGCGCAGGTCCAGTTAGACAGGGCGAGTGCGGATGCGCGTAAAGCTACGGCACAGGCAGGTACCGCAGAAGCTCAACGGAAAGTGGCAGAGGGGCAGCAGGCCGACCAAGAAAAGTTTAAACGTTTGTACCTGGATGCTCTTAGGACCCTTACCGACACAGCTGAACGCTACAATCTCAACCAGGACGAGTGCGAAGCCTACAAAAAAGCTCACAGCACATTGACGAGTCACCTAGAAGCGTCCAAGAACACAGAGTTGGTTGGTGAGACTGCAAAGGCGGAGGTAGAAATGTTTGCGAGGATGTGCGCATCCAGCTACGAACTGCGGAGCAATTACAATCGGATGTTGGGCATGGCGATGAAGGTGTTGGAAGCTGTGGGAGAGGGCGAGATGTGGAAATCGGAGCTCTTACAACAAGTGAAGGCGCTGCAGAAGGGTTACGCTGACCACCGCGACCCCGCCCCCCGGGGCGTACGGGCGACGGCCACTGTTGCAAAGTGGAACGCGTGGGAGGCTGAGGCGAAGAAGTGGTTGAGCGCACACGAAGCCGCGTTAGAAGCGTGCTTTCTTTCAAACATTGTCACTTCCGTAGGAGACGCCGAAACCAGTGCCACTTCAGCCGCGGGAAGAGTGACGAGCGCGGCGGCACTCGGCACGCTCCAGGTTGGGCAGACGGTGGCGTCGGCGGGGCTGTCGGCGGCGCTTCCACCCATCATGCAGAATGCGCTGACAAACCGACAGGCGATGGACGCACAGCGAATGGCACTCACACAGGAACAATTGACAAGCCTTCAAGACCGAAACAATGGCATAGAGCGGTTTGGCATTGCGAGGTCGGTTGTGAGAGAGCTGATGCGGCCGACGCCAACGGAGGTGGGTGCGGCCGCCACAAGCGCAGTCCCCGCAGTCAGTGCGTTTCTGAACGTCTGGCAGACACAGGGCGTGGTGGCGGCGACGGGCACGGTTGGGGCTTCCGTGGCTTCCGTGGCTTCTGCGGTCTGGCCCGTGGTCGGGTGGGTCGGGGTAGGCTATCTGGCAAGCAGGTTCGCGAAGTTTCTCGACCTTGGGATAAGGTGTGTGCTGTGGCGGAGTCTGAACGACTTCCTTGAGAAGGAGCGAGCGCAGCTTGAGGACGCAAGGCAAGCCTTCGACATCCAAAGGGCCATCGAAACATGGAACAGCGAGTTCGGTGGCCGCACAATGAAGCGGGTCCGTATTGGAGCTTACCTCACTGGTCGGTTTGCGGCTCCGGCCCTCTCGCTCGGTGTTGCCGCTTCGAGCTTCTGGAGCTGGGCACGACCACCGCCACCGCCCACTCGTAACGCCATAAACATTTCCTGGGAATCTTTCGCAAACGTGGGCTGCTCTGCCCCACCTGTGGATACGCCGACCGGGCCGGCCGACCCAAGGCCAGTCGGCGCTTGCCAGGGCTTGGGACCGCTGGCGCCTGGCGACTGGCCGTACGCAGCTGGGGCGGCGGGAGTGTCCTCTGACTACTGGAACGCTTGGCGCGCTCAGAGGGATGGAGGGCCAGTCTCGGGGTTTCTCGCAGCGAAGATGCGCGTGCTCGAAATGGACGTGGTCATCCGACGGGTGCTGGGCGAACGCTACCCCGCGCCAATGCAAGTCGAGGGAGGCGCTGCACCGGAGGATCGTGACACGAACACGCTCATCGAGATGATGCTCGTGTGCTTTGGGAGCGGCCGCGTCGCGGAGGCGCTGGCGTCCTTGGCCGCGTCTTCGGCGCGCAGCGACGCCGAGACGGATCTGGCAAAGCACGCACTGCTGCTGCCACACGCGGTCGTCAAGGACCTCGTGGGGATGATCGAACCCTACGTGCGCGTGGAAGGCGTGCTGCTGCAGATCGCCGCCGGGCGAGGCAGTGCCTACCACAGCGAGGTTGTGCGCAACCACTTTGCGCTCTTCTACGGCACGCTGCGGGAAGGGGCCGACGCGGAAGAGTACGCGGAGACAACGGTCGAAGAGGCGTGTGCCTGGTTTGACGACAATCCGTGGTGCGCAGTGCTGTATGCGCGCTACGTGCTCACGGCGTTCTCTGGTGGGCAGTACGACGCTGACGCGCTTCTAGACCTAAAGATCCCACAGAGCGCCTTTGCATCTGGCGGTAGCGCAGAGGGCGAGACGCCCCTCGACCGCTTGCGCTGGGTCTGCGCGTCCACCATTCTGCCTCTGGGGTGGGCGGAGCACTGGCAAATCGACAGGAAAAGAAGCGTCCTGTCTACGGGGTGGTTCCTCAGATCGCACGTGTCCATGTGCGCGCTCAGCGGGCTCCTCACACCGGAGGACCGCCCGGAGCGTCTGGACGCTGTGGTTCAGCACGCGGCCTGGGAGGCCATGGCCTCCCACGCGGCTGTCCCAGAGTGCCTTGCGGTGGCGATCCGGGACGCACTCAGTGCGCGCGGTGGGCTCGACGTCGACGTCGGTGCTCTGAGCAGTTCTATGGGTGCTGGCGATGCGAGCTGGGGGGAGCTGTTCCTACTCTTTTCGGAGGGCGTCACCAAGAGAGAAGATCTCGCAGATCCTGCCGCGGTTCGCGGATTCGACGCCGCCAACAGCCGGCTGCTTTCCGCCGTCAGAGAGGCACACGGCGGCAGCGACGGTCTGTTGCTGGACCCGGAAACTGGCATCCTCGCTCGGGCGGCGGCGCGGTTCGCCGAAAACGGCGCCAGATGCCGCGCGACCCTCGAGCGGGTGGGGGACATGCCGATCGACGTTTACGCGTCCGTGGCGGAGACGCGCACGGAGGATGAAAAGCTGGCCATGGCGTCGTCTGCTCTAGTGCAACACGCGAGCGGGCTCAGTGAGCCAAGCGCGCTTCCATGGGCGCGGCACTACTGGATGCTGCAGCAGATGGGACACGAGATCTACAAGCGTGCGCCTGTGGCTGCGCAGCGGAAGCTCAAGTATGAGTTCGCACCGGTGGAGACACCGTCCACACCGGACTCGCGGCTCCTTAACCGCAAGCGGGTCTTGCCTGGCTCTGTGCGCGGCTTGGGCGGAGACAAGAGCAAGCCGCGTACCACGCAGAATCGCGCGTTTGGCCTCTCCGTGGCGCTTGCGCGGATGCGCATTCGGCCCGTGTCAGAGAGCACGCGGTGCCGCTAAGCGTGGAGAGGGAGTGGCGGGGAGAATGGTGGAAGGGTGTGTGGTGCGGTCGAGGGGTTTGGGCGAGGCTATGCCAATGTGAATAAACTGCGTCACGGTTGTATCTAAAAGGGGGGAGTAATAACGGTGAGGACGCTGGAGACACATGGCTCGCTCGCTCAACGGCCTTCACTTGGAAGACCAAGAGCCGTCCACCGTCCCCATACCCTACCCCTCCGGCGAGGCCAACCCTGCCCCACCCATCACCGTGCAACTGTGCCGGTCTCGCGGCACGAGGGACCAGGTGCAAGGCGACTATTGGTCTGTCTGGGTGGACGGAGTGGAACACCACATTGCACAGGACCATCAGGAGATCAAGCTCCCGTGCGACTACCTTGCCCCGGCTCCGGCACCGCAAATTGGAAATGGCAACACTGCCACCGACCCCGAGGCGGACGTTTCTTGGAACCTGTGGGACAGTACAGCCCTAACGACTGTCCACAAAATACTTGCACCTAGAGAGGGCAACGAGGGCGTCAAGACATTTGTTGTGCGGGATGATGGACTTGAGAATCTGTCAGACGAATTCGACCACTCGGCGCCCGCCGTAAAACGAGTGTGCGACTTTCTAAAGAGTTATGGTGACAGCGGGGAGCAAGAGGCAGTTGGTCCAGACGCCCTCTCGGGCTTCACATCGCAAACGGCGCCACACGGTGCTCCTCGGCCACTGGTCGTCGGAGTCACGGTCTCGGAGGACGCCCTTGCACCGGCACGTGTCTTGCTGCGAGCAAGGGTGCGCATCACAGCAACCCAGTTCGGCGACGCGGTTCCGGAAGACGAAGACGACTACCCGCTACCCATGCTGCTCGAGCACGAACTGGTGCCCAGTCGAAGTCGGAGCGCCGCAATGTCTGCGGTCAGTCTACCACACCCTTTTGCTGCGGAGTCACACGCGGCCATCGCATTTGTGGACTACTCACAGTACGATCAAAATGCACAAAAGCTCGAGCACGACTTCTCCGTCAAGACGAGTGTTGCAAGGGATGCGATTTACAAGACGGCGACGAGAACGAACCTTGCGTCGTATGGAGGCGCAACGCCATCGGAAGATTCCGTGTCGGTGCGTTACATTGGTGGGACGAGCGATGGCCACTCCACGGCCGCGGTGCTGACAGCTGCGCTCGAGTGCCTGACAGACGTTTTTCGAGGCATGATCAACAGAGCGGGAAGCGTCACGCAGGAGATTGTGCACCTTCTGGCCGCCGCCGAGTTTGGTAACCTTCTTCCAATCAGAGGAAGAGCTGCGCGGGCGTGGTGGCATTATCTCAGACAGCAGGTGGACGCTGCCATAGAACGCGGTGTGCACAAACGCAGGAAGGAGGCACACACACTGTTCCTCGCGTTTTGTTTCAGCAAGCAGTTCAAAGCCATCTCGCCGGTGCGGGCGCGACGATTTCCAAAGACTCAATTTGTCGCTCACGTCGCTGCCGTAGACGCAAACCTGAAACGTAAGGAGTCCCCGCTTGGCGGCGCTTGGAGAGCGGACGTACCGGGAGCCCGTGCTTTGGTGCTGCCCGTGTACGATGCACTGCTGGGACAACACACAAACACGACGCGAGTGGAAGTGGACTACGTGCTGGAGTGTGGAGACAGCGCCGGCAACATGCAGACCATTTGCACACTGCAGGCCAACTCTCCCGGGGCAGCGCGTGTGGCTCACGCAGCGCAGAGTGGCCTGTGGAAGGACGTGCAGGCGCTCGTGGCCGCAAGGAATGCGTTCTTGGCAGTAGTCGAGAACTTTCGCGCGACGTTTGGTGAGGTTCCGCAGAACGTCCTCGAATTGGGTCCAGGAACGGAGGAGTGCAAAGTGTTCATGGCCGGATTCCAAAGCAACACAGTCGCACTGTGCGAAGACATTGTAAACGCAATTCGATTAGATGCACACCGCAGATGTACCACAGACGACCCTAAGCCGTCACAGCAGGAGAGGGGTGCAAGTCACAACGACCCCAGGATCGTTGCCGTCTCTCGGACTATCGCCGCGCGGCTGAGCCGCGAGCAGATGATGGCCCCAGATGTCTCCGGTCGGTTTGTGTCCAACTCTGCGGGAAGCGCCGCCATTCCACTCGAGTACATGCGTGCTTTGTATGAACAGGGTGGCCCTACCGTACTCGAGGCGATCGCTTCAGGTGCACTGTACCTGAAGCACGCCGTCCCAGATTGGTGGAGCGGTAGCTCTGGGTGGCTGGCGACGGCCGCGTGGGAACAGATCTTCGGCGTCGAGAGCGCCGAGAAAAGGAAGACTGCTACGAGCTTTAAGGAGCAGGCAAGACTTGTGAAAGGTTCCTTCTACATGGCACACCCAAGCAAGGTCAGGCACGTCATGCAGAAAATGCACGCGAGAGAATTCCAAACACTGGCAGCGGTCGTGAATCGGATCTTTTCTGACTTTGTCTCAAAGGCAGACACGCAACCTTGGACCGCTCAGCAGATCCAAAGGGTTGCGTTCCTGTACGCCGGCGCCGGCGCCAGCGCCAGCGCGCCACAGAGCCCAAACCTGAACCGCGCCGCGCCCAACGGCGAGGCGTTCGCGGCGCTGCTCCCGCTTGGGATCCTCAAGACGATCTACGAGGCCGTTGAGCGGCGCGGGCTCGGCGCGCCGTACCAGCACGCCGTCGAGCGCGTCGTCGGCGCCGCGCCGCCCGGAGCGGTTGGGTCGGTTGGGCCGATGGGCTCCATCGAGGCCATCATGGACGCGACCGCCAGCGCGGCACTGTCCGACCTGCAGCAGCGCGTCCGCGGGACGGACGCGGCGCGCGGACGCGGCGTGACGCCTGGCGACCGGCTGCTCGCCAGCGCCGACCTCACCGTCTCGCGTGCCTCGATGCGCGCCGCGGACCTCCTGGTGGCGGCACTGGGCACCAAGCTGCAAGAGCAGGACCGCGCGAAGAGCCCACTCGACCCCTTCTGGGTCGGCGTGCCTGGGGCCGATGTAGCCTTCTTCGGGCTGCGCCACCTTGCGGGGCTGGCCCTCGACGACGCACAAACTCCCGATCCCGAGCTCGTCGAGGCCTTTGCCGCGGCGTGGAAGCGCGGCGCACAGGCGATGCTCAAGGCGCCACCGGCGACGCCCTCGCTCGACGCGGTGGTGCGCGAGGCGGAGGACCGGTTCTTGCGCGTTCGGTGGATGCTCGCAGAGGCGTTGGGAACGCTGGAGCCGTTGGCGCCACTGGAGCCGCTGGAGCCGCTGCTACGGCATGTGGTGCAGAGCGCGCCCGTCTCCATCGCAGCCGTGCAAGGCGGCTACCGTCCGGCACGCCTGCGCGCTGGGAAGCCTCCACAGGACGCCGCTGGGGCGCTCGGCGCGAATTGGATTAGGGGCCTGCTGGCGCGGGAGGCGCACATCCACGTGGGCAACGAGGCGCTTGCCAAGCAGCTGGAGGCCAGCTGCGCGTCCAGAAGGATGGACGCGGAGCCGATGCGCGCCACGACGGTTCGCGTTGGCCAGCGCGACCGGCAGGACATCCTGGACCGCCTCTCGGGCCTTTCGCTGACCCCGGAAGCGGGCGAGGGTAGTCATTGCCATTACTACTGTCCGATCGGAGTCTCCATGCTGCGCGCTCCGCCTCGCACGGACAGCATCGGGGCCGGAGCCCAGTCGCTTCGCGTGGTCTCGCCGCACGGGCTGCTCCGCGCGGTGGACGTGGTCGAGGCGGCGCTGCGCTCGCCGCGTGGCGATCCCGAGACAGTGGCCGTCTTGGTGGTCGGGGCGACGTCGGCCGAATGCGCTGGCCTCTCCTGGCACCCCTTTGTCGTGCGCACACACCTGAGTAACACGCAGCAGCGCACCTTGGTTCACTTGGATCGCCGCCCTCTAAAGCCAAGCACCGCCGCCGCACCCGCTGCCGCACCCGCCGCCGCCACCGCCGCCACGGCACGCTCGCCAGCGCTTCTGACCGGTTCCTACAGCGAAGCCGCTTTCGCGATCTCGCTCGAAGAGGATGGGGAACACGGAAGCGGTTACTCCGACGAGCGCGAGCACTCAAACGCCTACCGGAGCCTACTCTTCAATGCGGACCGGTTTGCCGCGGGCCTGGTTATCGCACTCGCGGGCATGAGCGGCCGCGGCGACGCGGACCTGCGCGACGGAATGTACGTGGACGCGGAGGCATCGGCGCCCTTGGAAGTGGCCGCGCTCGTGCTGGCCGTGGCCTTGGTGTCTGCAGAGGTCTCTGAGACCGCCCTGCCAGCGATTCGCCTGTTGAGCAGAGAACAGGCGGGTGCTGTGCAGCAGCAGCAAAACGCTTTGGCGCCCGTCGCGAGCCTTCGCCGGCTCGCGGCGCGCCTCGTGGAGCTCGAGACCAAGGAATGGGTGCCGGCCGTCCTGCTCACCGAGCTAAGCTTTGTTCTTGCGGCCCCCGCTGCGCGGAACAGTCGGTAGCGTTCGATGCAGCTATGGATTGGGTGGTGAGGG
>MDTA01163747.1_pt1 | contig 14178 bp, 10 predicted proteins | sample 811151 | NCBI WGS metagenome assembly MDTA01 (sample SAMN05326648, study PRJNA326480) | marine metagenome | isolation source: seawater | place: Indian Ocean: South | collected 2010 | reverse complement strand
CCATAATCTCTTGCTTTATCTGACCATTTTGTTCTTAAAGTTAAATCTAAATTTTTATAACCAGGAAATTTAATATTAGTAATTAAGTTTATTAAGTTTCTTGGCACTCTAACCATTTGTGAATTAACATTAGAATTATTAGGATTATCCTGTTCTGCACCATCATAAGTTTGGGTATATGTATAGTTTAAACTAAAATTTAATAAATCATTTAATTTGTAATTAGAAATAAATTCTAAACCTTGTGATTTCGTAGTGCTTGGAGAGTTTTGAGTTGTAGAACCTGATCCTGCTGCGTTATTTCCTGACCATCCTTCTAAGGCATCTTCATACTTAATGTTAAAATAACTAAGATCTATAAACAGATTTGGATTAATAGTTTTTTCAATTCCAAAATCATAACTTTGACTCGTTTCAGCTTTTTTATGCCCTATCGCTCTACAATTTGCACCACCAAAATTACAATTATTTGCTGAGTTCCATACATAAAACGTTTCATATAATGAAGGAAACCTATAGCCAGTTCCATATGAAGATTTTAACTTCATGGCCTTATCATCAAAAACGTATGAAATAGTAGCCCTATGAGAATCTTCATTTCCTGCATATGAATGTTCATCAAATCTTGCTCCAAAGGTAGCATAAATATTATTTGTTATTCTACTTTGATAATCAAAATACTTAGATAAAACATGAGAACTTGAGTCTATCCTTACAGTTGAATCTTTATTAAATCCCATATTATCATCCTCTCTTTCTAGTCCAAACACAATACTACTGTCTAGATCGAAATTATAATTACCTTGGTATAGAAAAGCATATCTATCTCCATAATAGTTATCTTGCTTTGTATTTTTACTATTAGGGGCGCTGGCATAAACTCTTTTTATATAAGTGTTTGCCAGAGTAAATTTATTTGAAAATTTTTTCAAAGGCTTGTGAATTAAGCTAATATTATATGATCCCTCTAACCCATCTACTTCTTCAGAGTGATCATAATTAGGCGAACAACCAAATAAATTTGACACACAAGCCGCATCATATTGCAAATATGTTTCAGCAAATCTTGTATTACTTTTTAACTCAAATTTGTCTGAAAACTTTTTGCTGTAACTAGCTATTAATCCATTATTTCTATACCTATCTTTTTCATCATTATGTGTCATTTGAGATATTCCATCAGTTTGAAATCTTTGAAGACCTAAATAATATTTCGAACTGTTATTTACACCAGATAAGGATGCTGACAGATTGTGTGTGTTATGGGAACCAGTGACATACAGTATATCTTTACTAAAACCTGATTTTCCCTGTTTGGTAAAAATATGTATTGTTCCACCAATAGCACCACTACCATAAATCGAACTCTGATTTCCCTTCAAAATTTCAACTCTTGACACTTGACTTGTTAAAATATTATTAAAATCAAAATCACCCGAAACACTAGATGGGTCAGACATCTTAACTCCATCAATATAAACTGTAGAATATCTTTTCGGCATCCCTCTTAGCTGGATTGCTGAGGCTGTTCCATGGCCCCCGCTTTGAAAAAAGTTTGCACTTGTTGAAGAGGCGCTTAATACATCTCCTAGGAAGTGCTCAGTAGAATTACTTAAAAATTTTTCATCTATTATAGTTACTGATGTTCCAACTGTTGATATTGATTGAGGCTTTTTACTTGGCGCAGTAATGGTAATAATTGGAATTTCCTTTGAATAAACATTTGTTGCAAAAATTATTAACAGTATAATTGTTCTTAACAGCATAGCTAACTCCTTCTTATATCTAAAACTTAAGTTTAGATGTTTAATTTATGCCGTTGTAAATTTTTATAAGCAGAACTAGACTTTTCCTGGCCTTCATTCAACAGCGGACTTGACTGGGTGGCGCTCCGACTTTACGGTTGCAGGTACAGCAAATGAATTTCACACTTATTTCCCACCATGCATTTCAATCTAAATCTCTTATAAAATATAATCATTTTTTTTCAAGTTATTGGTGCTTATAATTATTGAAATAATTTCAGCTTATTATAAGGATATTTTATGAAAAATATTTTTATAACAGGTGGAGCAGGATTTATAGGTAGTAGTGCAGCTGAATTTTTTGCAAATAAAAAGTGGAATGTTTATATTTTGGATAATCTTTCTAGAAAAGGAGCAAGGATAAATTTAAACAGAATCTATAATAAAACAAAAAAATTTTACAAAGTAGATATAAAAAATTTCAAAAGATTAAATCAAATTTTAAAAAAAATAAAACCAGATGTAATTATACATGCGGCTGGGCAGGTTGCAGTAACAAAATCAATAGTTTCTCCTCGTGAAGATTTTAATGATAATATTTTAGGAACATTAAATTTATTAGAGGCAATAAGAATTAACAAATTAAAAAGTAAATTAATTTACACTTCTACAAATAAAGTATATGGAAATTTAAATTATATAAAAACAGGAAAAAATAAAGATAGATATTTTTTCAAAAATTTAAAAAAGGGCATAAATGAAGACTTTAACATAGATTTTCATTCTCCTTATGGATGCTCAAAAGGTTCTGCTGACCAATATATTAACGATTACTCGAGAATTTATAACATAGATGGATATGTGTTGAGACAAAGTTGCATATACGGAACAAATCAATTTGGTATTGAAGACCAAGGATGGGTTTCATGGTTTATAATAGCATCAGTTTTAAAAAAAAAATTTAAAGTTTATGGAGATGGTAAACAAGTAAGAGATATTCTTCATATTGATGATCTAAATAACCTTTATTTAAAAATTGCATCTTATAAAAAAAAATTTAAAGGTGAGAGAATTTTCAATGTTGGTGGAGGAAACAAATTTTCATTGAGTTTATTGGAATTATTCAAAATTCTTAAAAAAGATAATAGATTAATATTGAGATATAGCCATCAAAAAGAAAGAAAGGGAGATCAAAAAATATTCATTAGTGATAATACTAGAGTTTCAAAAAAGTTTAATTGGTATCCTAAAATTAGTCCTATTAAAGGTACAAAGGATTTAATTGAGTGGGTTATTAAAAGTAAAAAAATTATGAACTCAATTATATAATTGTGAAAAATAAAATTGCCTTTGTGGATCATAATTTTCATAAAAAATCAAGAAGCGGAGATTTTTTAAGAAAAATTTTTGAAAAAAATTATTTGATAAAAGATTTCTGGTGGTCATTAAATGAACAATATCAATTGATAAATAAAATTAAAGATTACAACAACTTCTTTTTTTTTCAATCATTACTACCATTAGACGATATGATTAAAATAAGAGACAAAAATATAATTTGGGCTCCAATGTATGATAACCTTGATTTGAGTGACTTATATTGGAGAAAAATTAAATATTTAAATATTAAAGTTTTATCTTTTTCAAAGCCAGTAAAAGAAATGTGTCTAAAACATGGTTGCAAAAATATAAGTCTAAAATACGCACTTAAAAATTTAAATATGAAGAGTCAATTACATAAAAAAAAAAAATTGAAAATTTTTTTTTGGTTTAGAAAAAATTTTTTTACTAAAGATTGGATATATTCATTTAATCAAAAAGATATAGGAGAAATAGTCTATTTTTCATGTCCTGATCCAGGAATTAAACCTGAGGTTTTTGATATTGATATTAAAAAGAAATTTAATTTTACGATTATCAAAAAACCCTTTTTACATAAAAAGGAATATCTAAAATTAATAAAAGATACTGATGTTTATATATGTCCAAGAAAACAAGAGGGTATTGGTATGAGTTTTTTAGAAGCACTTTCAATGGGAAAATATATTGTTGCAAATGACGATTCTACAATGAATGAATATGTGACTAACAATAAAATTGGTTTTTTGATTAATGAAAATATTAAAAATAAAGTTGATATTAAGAAAATTCGAAAATTTAAAAATTATAGGATCGAAAATTCAAAACTTTTATTTGAAAAATGGAGTTTGGATAAAGTTAAAATAATAAATTTTTTTAGAAAAAAATCTAGTAATAAAAGTAGAAGCATTTTAACTGAAACAATTTTTATTAGTGATTTTCTTAAGAAATTAAAATTTAAAATAAAAAATTTAATTATTAATTAATAGCCTTAAGAATTCCAATATTCGGTTGACCATCTGAACTCTTAGAATTTTTTTTTCCCTCTAGAGCTAATAAGAAAATATTATTTTGTTTATTATAAATGATATCTCTGATTCGTTTTCCTATAAAAATTTTTTCCATAGATAAAACCTTGCTAAAAGATTTATCTAGCACCAACCTATAAATCGACCTACCATTTAATGAGGTAATCAAGAAACTTTCATTCCAAAATTTTGAAAAATTATTAGGTATCTTTATAATTTGGTTAATTCCTATTGATGGAATAAAGGCATAAATCGGTTCTATATATCCATAGTCAACATGATTTTTTTTATAAAAAAATTCTTCTTTTGAAATATCTTTATCATAAAATTCTTGATGAAAATATGGTTCTCCATAAGAAGATATTGGCCAACCATAATTTCCATTAAATTTAATATTATTTATTTCATCTCCACCTCTTGGGCCATGTTCTGCTGCAAGAATTAAATTATCTTCAACATAAAGACCCTGTGGTGTTCTATGCCCCCGAGAAAATATTTCTGATTTTTGAGTTTTAAAATCTATAAATAAAATTTTTCCAAACGAAGAACTTGAGTCTTGTGCCTGTTTCCCATCCATCTCTGTGTCAGTTGTTACTAAAATACCTTCTTTTTCATTATACTTATAATAAGTAATTCTCCCAGCATCAAATTCTGAACTGCAATCTTTAGATTTAAAAAAATTTTCAAACATTAATTTTTCATCTATTTTAGAGACAGCTATATTAATTTTCGTACAATCATTCAAAAAATCACTATATGAAACGAATAGTTTATCTTCATGAACATAAAGATCTCTAATAGATCCAATTTTATTTTCAAATTTAAAATTATTTTTTATTTTTATAAAATTTAAATTTTGTTTTTTATTCAAACTTTTATTTTCAATAAAATAAAAGTTGCCACCAGAGTCTGCTAAAACAATTTTATCTCTAAAATTTTCCAAAAAAAATTGAACTGATCCAGGGTTCCAAGTGGAAATTGACTCAGCAAGGTCTAAATCTTTCAAATTTTTTTCATAAAATTCTAAATCTACGAATTGAGTATCTGGTAAAATATTTTGATTATAACTCATTTTACCAAATAATTTATATTTTTCAAAAAGGGCAGCTTCACCTTTACCAAAAAATAGTTCTCTAACTTTTTGTTTTTGATCCTCATTTAATCTTTGAACAATACCTGCTCTTATGGAGTCTAAATTTAAAATTAATATCAATAAAACTATTAGAAACGACGATATAAAAAATAATAATTTTTTCATTAAATTAGATCAATAATTTTTTTTTTTACAATCATATCATGATTTTTTAAATTTATAACTTCACATTCTTTTATCTCATTTAATTTATTTTTTCCCGATAAAAAATTTAATTTTCCTGACTTGGATCTACTTTCTCTAATATTCGATTCAGTATAAAAATTTAGATCCTTAATTTTTATATTAGGAAAATGAATTTCTTTTTTATATTCATCATTGACAAAAAACGCATTATTTTTCAAAGTATTTGTACCAAGAAAATAGTATCCTTTTCTTTTCATTAAATTTATTATTAGTTTTAGAGAGGCTCCATAGCATAAGTGAGAATAATGGTATTCGGATCTTTTGAAGTTATTTAAATTAGGGACAGTAACCTCCAAATCTGCACCGAATGTTGAGTTATATTCTAGGATAAATATCTTACTTATTTTTGGTTTAATTTTCTCAGCAATCCAATAGTCAATACCATCTATATCTAAACTGAAAATATCTATTTCAAAGTTACAATTTTTTTTTAAAATTTCATTTATATTTTCTGTTTCAATTTTCTCTTGACAAATTTTTAAATCACCCTTCCATAAAGAAATATTTTTTTTTACTTTTTTTTCGAAATTATCAATTACATCAATAATGATACCTTTGGAATTTTTTATTTCATATAAGAATCTCGTATTGGCTTCTGAATAATCCCCAACTCCAATTTCAATAAAATTTGGATTTTCAATTTTTAGTGATTTTCTAAGGAAATTAATAATTCCATCCTCTCCATTCTGAGAAAAGATTTTACATTCAACTTCTTCTAAAGAATTTACTAATTCATATTTTGACTCTTGTAGGATAATTGTCTGAATGCCGTTTTGAATTTTTACGAAATTTGAAAGCCTATTATTAATGTTAAACCTTAAAAGAAAAAAATTAAAAAATTTAAATAAATAATAATTGAATATTTTTATCATTTGTGTTTATTTTTTTTTATAATTATAAATAAAATTTAGCAATAAATTTATAACATATACTTTAAATAATGTTCATATATTCAAATTTATTGAATCTAGTAAATTTAGTGTATTTAAATTTAATTTTTTCATATAAAAAATTTTTCCTTAAAAGAAAGGTGGTTATTTTTTTCCATCCTAAACAAAGACAAACCAAAGAAAACGTTTTTTTTATTAAGGATTGTTTTGAAAAAAAAGTAAATCAAAAAATCGATTATATTTTTTTACATCAAGATATCTATTTCAAAGAAAGAAATCATTTTTATACAAAAGAAAGAACAATAAATTTTTTATATTGTGTAGACATTTTTTTATCTAATTTTATTTGCGATAAATTTCCCAAAAATTGTATAAAAATTTACATACATCACAACTTATATGATGATCCTTGGGTTGATAGAAGCAAAGAAAAAGATACTTGTATTAGACTTAAAAATTATGAATATATTTTTGTTGCAACTAAAGAAGCTCTTAAAGCTACATATAAAATGTTTAAAAACAACCGTATATTTCCTCCAAAGCTTTTGGAAGTCGGATATCTAAAATTAGACTATCTGTTAAATAAAATTAAAAAAAATAAAAAAAAAGCAATAATAATTGCCCCAACAGGCATGAAAACTTTTTCAAAATTTACCTTTTTTAAGGACATAGATAAAATAATTATTAATATTTTAAATAATACTAAATATAATATTGTAATCAGACCACATCCCAGAGATCGAAAAAATAAATTTTATATTAATCTTATAGAAAAATTTAAGCATGAAAATAAAGTAAGTTTTGATTTAAGTTCAAATTATTTAAAAAGTTATTTAGAAGCAAAAATGATGATAACAGATATTTCAGGAACAGCTTATACATTTTCGTTTTTAACACTTTCACCTGTAATCTTTTGTGAGAAATATAAAGGTAGTTTAAAAAATAAATTTGGAGATTTAATTTTTTTTAAAAATAGAAATAAAATTGGAAAAATTAACTATGATAAAAACCAAATTCATAAAAGTATTCTTTATGTGGAAGATAATATTAGAGAAATCAAGCAAAATATATCCTTTTTGAGAAAAAAAATAAAATTTTTGAAAAAATCGAAAAGGACTATAAATTTTTTTGTTTTTAAGATATTAAATGGATTACCATTAAATTGAATCAATGAAAAAAAAAATTGTCTACGTTGGATTAGCCGCTGATATAGTCCACGAGGGACATATAAACATTTTAAAAACCGCCGCAAGATTGGGGTATGTTATAGTTGGTTTATTAACTGATAAAGCTATAGCTTCTTATAAAAAATTACCTTATCTTGAGTTCAATCAGAGAAAAATAATTTTACAAAACATAAAATATGTTGATCAGGTTGTTGAACAAAAAACACTTGATTATGTTGAAAACTTAAAATCTTTCAAACCTTCCTATGTAGTGCATGGAGATGACTGGAAGATCGGAATACAAAAAAAAACTAGGCAAAGAGTTATAAAAACACTAAAATTATGGGGTGGAAAACTCGTTGAACCAAAATACACAAAAAATATTTCCTCAAGTAAAATTAAAAATAAAATCTCTAGTTTTGGGGTTACACCTCAAAACAGAGTAAGTAAATTAAGAAGGTTATTAAACGTTAAAAAAATTGTTAGAGTTCTTGAAACTCATAATTCTCTTACAGGATTAATTGTAGAAAATTTAAATTTTATTAAGTCCTCTACAATTAATGAGTTTGACGGAATGTGGTCCTCTAGTCTCACCGACTCACTCACAAAAGGTAAACCAGACAATCAATCGGTAGATTATTCCACCAGAATTTTAGGCTTAAATTATATAATGGATGTTACTTCAAAACCATTAATCTTTGACGCTGATAACGGAGGAAGAATTGAACACATATCTTATCTAGTGAAAACATTAGAAAGAGTTGGTGTTTCTGCCATGATCATAGAAGATAAAATAGGTGAAAAACAAAATTCATTATTCATGAATCAATCTAAAACAAAACAAGACAGTATTACAAATTTTTGTAACAAATTAAAAAGGGCAAAAAACTCTAAAATTTCTGATGATTTTTTTATAGTTGCTAGAATTGAGTCATTTATCCTTGGTAAAGGATTAAAAGACGCTCTAAAGCGTGGTGTTAAATATGTGGATGCTGGAGCAGATGCAATTTTAATTCACAGTAAAGAAAAAAAACCTAATGAAATATTTGATTTTTCAAAAAAATTTAAAAAGATTAAACCTGAATGTCCCTTAATTGCTGTACCATCAACTTATTCATCCGTTAAAGAAAAAGAACTTATAAAAAATGGGTTTCAAATTGTAATTTACGCAAATCAAATGTTAAGAGCTGCATATCCAGCAATGACAAATGTTGCAAAAAGAATATTAAAAAATGAAAGATCGTTTGAAATAGAAAAAAAAATTACTCCAATTAAAGAAATAATTAACTTAATTAAATAATTGTGAGAATAAAAAAATTTAAAAAGAATAAAGGAGTTTTAATTTTTATAACTGGACTCTCAGGATCCGGTAAAAGCACATTAGCAAAAAAAATATATCCTTCAATCAAAAGAATATTTGGTCCAACAATACTAATTAATGGAGACGATCTTAGAAAAATCTTTAAATTATATGGTTTTTCAAGTGAGGACAGACTCGAAAATTCAAAAAAATTTGCCAAGTTTTTTGAAATAATTACAAAACAGAATATTTCAATTTTATTTGCTGCAGTTGGAATGAGACATAAAACTAGGTATATTTTTAAGAAAGCTGTTAAAAATTATTTTGAAATATATGTCCAGGCTAATTTAAAGATAATCAAAAAAAAAAATAAAAAAAAAATATATAAGAAATTTAAATCAAATATTGTGGGCGATGATATTACTGCAGAATTTCCAACAAATTCAGATATAAAAATTAAAAATGATTTTAAAGTAAGTATAAACAAGCTTTCTCAACTACTAAAAAAAAAAATTAGATAATTTTAAATTTGATTTTGATTAATTTAATCTTTGAAAGCTTTCTTCAAAAATTTTTGATTTTAAATAATTTTTAATATTCTTATTACCTTTCTCAAAGTCAGAAATAAGTTTAAAACACTTTTCCATTACTCTTAAATATCTATCAATTATTTCTTTAGTGTGTGCTATAGATACATAAACCATATTGTTTGCTAAAAATTTGTTTTTTAACATTTCTTGAGTAATGAAAGTGATGTATTTTTTTGTATTTTTACTTTTAAATTTAAATATGCTAATTGCTGGGATTCCAGTTATATCAATGTCTAAATTATATTTTTTTGATAACTCACTCCACCGTTTTCTTATATAATTACCCTTTGAAGTTATTTGTTTCCAGGCTTTTTTTTTTTTCATAATTTCTAAAGTTTTTAAAGCAGCTACATATCCTGAACGCTCAGACCAAAATGTGCTACTTATAAAACTTGATTGAGCATATTTCATTACCTTATTATTTCCAATAATTGCTGTAATTGGATAACCATTGCCTAAGCTTTTACCAAATATCGCCATATCGGGTTTTATCCCATAGTGTTTATGAAGTCCTCCATATGCTTGTCTAAAACCAGAGGTGCATTCATCAAATATAAGTGCAATATTATTTTTTTTAGTTATTTTTCTGACTTTTTTTAAAAAATCATTTTTTGGTTGGTAGTTTCTTGAGACCTCCATCATTACTGCTGAAATTTTATGATTATTTATAATTGAATTAAACTGTTTTAAATTATTGTAATCAAAAGTGTAAACTGTGTTCTTTAGTATTGAGGGAACACCATCAGTATTTAGACCAGATAAGAGATGGCCTTTAAGTGAATTTTTTTTTGTTAAATTTGAGGAAAGATACCAATCGTGCCATCCATGATATCCACAAATTGCAATTTTAGTTCTTTTATTAAATGCTCTTGAGATTCTAATCGCCATAGCATTTGCCTCACCCCCAGTTCTCGCAAATTTAGCAGCTTGTGACCATTTATGCATTTTAATTAATTTTTTTGCCAACATTTGCTCCTCAACGCAATTTAATGTTGACATATTTCCTTGATGTATTGAATTAATTACTGATTTATTTACTGAAGGTTCAGAGTACCCTAAAATATTTGTTCCAATACCCATGATCATATCAGTATACTTTTTATTTTTTAAGTCTGTTACAAAACATTTTGAGGAAACTTTATAAAATGTGGGCCAATGATTGGGTAAGAATCTTTCTGGTCTTTTCGACAGAAACATATTTCCACCAGGTATATATTTTTTTGCATTATCCCATACTTTGATTGAATTTTTATTATATTTTGATTTCATAAATAATTTAATATATTAAAAGCTGCTTTAAACCTAATGTTAATAATAAAAATAATACTAATACTTTGTGAGTAAAATCAAACGTAAAATTGTAGCAATACTTGCCTGCAGAAATAATAGCAAAAGATTATATGGAAAACCCCTGAGGTATTTAGATAGAAAAAAAAATATTCGAATTATTGACCAGATTATTTTTGCACTTAAAAAACTTAACTTACTAGATGAAATAATGTTAGCTGTTCCAAAAACAAAAAATAATAAAATATATAATAGTGTAGCAATAAAACATAAAATAAAAATTAGTTTTGGGCCAGAGAAAAATGTTTTAAAAAGATTAATTATTGCTGCAAAAAAAGTTGGAGCAACTGATATATTTAGAGTTACATCCGAAAGTCCTTTTTTATATTACCAGCAAGTTAAGAAAGTACTATCAAAATATAAAAATAATAAAATTGATGCTATCTTTTTTGATGACATCGTTGATGGTTGTGGATTTGAAATATTTACCTTAGACTCTATGATAAGATCACTTAAATTTTCGAAAGGAGACTCAAAAGAACACGTAACGAAATATATTAGATTAAATAAAAAAAAATTTTCAATTTTAAAACTTTCTGGTCCTAAACATTTATTTAGGAAAGATTTAAGGCTCACTGTAGATAATTATGAAGATTTAATATTGTGTAAAAAAATATATAAGAAATTTTTTACTGACGCACCATTGTTCAATCTTAATAAAATTGTTAATTATTTAGATAAAAATCCAAAATTAAAAAAGTTAGTTGAAAAATACACATCACATGGATACAAAAGTATGTACTTATAATTCTTGAACAAATGAAATTTCTTATTTTTGGTGGAAACGGTTTCTTAGGAAATTACCTTTATGATTTTATTAAAAAAAAATTTCATGTAAAAATAGTTACAAGACAAAAAAAAAATGGAATTTATCTAAAATATTACAATTTAAAAAATTTAAAAAAAATAATTTCTAAAGAAACACCAGACGTAATAATTAATACTATAGCTCTTACAAATGTTGATAAATGTGAGGTAAAAAAGAAATTAGCTTATGATGCTAATGTTAAAATAACAAAACTTATTTCAAACGCTATTATAAGTTTAAAATATAAAAAACCTTTCTTTATTCATATTTCCTCTGATCAAGTTTATTCCGGTTTGGGACCACATAATGAAAAAAAACCAAAACCTATAAATTATTATTCAAAAACAAAACTATTGTCTGAAAAATTTGTAAATTTAAAAGAAGGTTGTGTGCTCAGAACAAATTTTTTAGGTTATTCTAAAATTCATAATAACCTTAACAGTTGGATAGTAGATAGTGTTAAAAAAAATTTAGAAATTTGTGGGTTTAAAAATATTTATTTTTCACCTTTATCATTAGATACTCTCTCCAAAATAATTATTATGATTTCTAAAAAAAAAATAGGGGGTATATATAATTTAGGTTCTGTGGGAGGAATAAGTAAGGGAAACTACATTAAAAAATTTCTTAAAATTAAATTTAAAGGTTATAGACATTTTAAGATGACTAATTATCATAAAAAAGTTAATAAAAAAATAATTGCTTTGAGACCTCTAGATATGAGATTGGATTGTAAAAAAATAATGGCAAATTATAAAATCAAATTGCCAAAGACTACATTTGAAGTTAATAAAATAATAAAAAACTTTTAGTATGAATTCTCAAAGAAAAATATGTTTAGGTATAAATTGGGAACAAAATTCAACAGCAGCTTTAATGATAAATGATAAAATTGTTGGTTGCGTTAGTGAAGAAAGATTTACAAATATTAAGAATGACGAAAGATACCCCAAAAACGCAATCAATTGGCTTTTAAAAGAGTTTAATGTAAGGAAAAGTGAAATAAGTTCAGTTAATTTTATATCAAATTTTTGGTCTCCCACCTACTCTTTGATCAGACACTACACTAAATTTAAGATGAGTGATTATATTTATGAGCAAAAAAAGGTATGGTACCCAAGAATCTTTCAAAAAAAAAACATTTCACATACAAATGTATTTAAAGATAAATTAGATTTAAACCAATATCCTGGCAAAAAATTCTGGAAAAATTATTTAAAAAAATTTGAAAATAATAATGATCATACATCTAATAAAAAAAATCTTGAAATAGGAAAAATAATAAGGTCAGAAGTTGTAAAAAAACATTTAAAAATTAAAAAAGAAAATATCAAGTTTATAGATCATTCAACAGGTCATGCGTTATATGCTTATTTTTCAAAAAAAAATAATATCAAAAAAACGCTTGTTCTAACCTTAGACGCATTTGGTGATCATGTAAATTATTCTGCAAAAATATTTAATGTTTCAAAAAAAAATAATTTAGAAATTAAAAATATAGTTAAAGGAAACAATTTCATTATTGGTAGACTTTACAGATATGTAACTTTAATAATGGGGCTTAAACCAAACGAACATGAATATAAGGTCATGGGTCTTGCTCCTTATGCAAAAAAAGAATACGCAGAAGAACTATTTCAAAGGTTTAAAAAAATACAAGAGGTTAAAAATATTAACTTTGAATATGTTAATAAACCAAAAGATTTATACTTCTCTATAAAGAGTATCCTAGATAACAAGAGATTTGATACAATAGCATCCTCATTACAGCAATATACAGAATATTTGATTCTTAAATGGGTAAAAAATCTTATAAAAAAAACTTCTATAAATGAGATCTGTTTAGCTGGTGGGGTCGCAATGAATGTAAAAACTAATATGCTCGTTTCTAAATTAGGTAAAAAAGTCAATTTATTCGTTCCTATATGTCCAGATGATGCTTCACAAGCGATGGGTGCATGTTATGCAAGTTTATTAAATAGAAAGGATGTTAATTTAAAAAGGGTTTTTTTAAAAAATGCTTATTTAGGTCCACAAGCAAAATTTATTGAAAAAAAACACATAAATAAATTAGGAAAATTAAAGTACTCCATTATCAGAAAAAATTTTATAAACAAAACTGCAAGAATGTTAAATAAGAATAAAATCATCGGAAGATATGTTGGAAAATCAGAATTTGGAGCAAGAGCTTTGGGAAATAGATCTATACTTGCAAATCCAAAAAACCCTGAAATAAAAAATAAAATTAACGAAAAAATTAAGAGTAGAGATTTTTGGATGCCATTCGCTGCTTCTGTCTTAGAGTCGTCTGCAAAAAAATACTTTATCTTAGATAACAAAATTCAAGGTTACAAATTTATGACTAATTGTGTTCAAACAACTAGTTTGGGACAAAAAAAATTATCTGCAGCAATTCATCCTTACGATAAAACATGCAGACCTCACATATTAAACAAAAATGATAATATACTTTATGAGAAGTTGATTAATGAATTTGGTAAATTATCTGGAACTTTTGCGCTTTTAAATACATCGTTAAATTTGCATGGTTTTCCGATAATAAATGATCTAAATCAAGCATTAGATATACTTATCAAGTCGAATTT
>MDTA01209999.1_pt1 | contig 14180 bp, 11 predicted proteins | sample 811151 | NCBI WGS metagenome assembly MDTA01 (sample SAMN05326648, study PRJNA326480) | marine metagenome | isolation source: seawater | place: Indian Ocean: South | collected 2010 | reverse complement strand
TCAATCAATCTCCGCAAACATTAATTATATTTTTTTCTAGGATGGACAATTTCAAATAAGCTTTTTAAGTATCCCGCAATAAAGCCTGAACCATAGCTATAGTGAATAGTAGCAAAAATAAATACACTGTATGTGATGGCTCTAATCCCTTTGGTCTTTCTATAAGAAAAAATTAAGGAAAATATTAAATAACATAAAATGTAATAAACACTATAATTAATCAAAGGAATTAAAATTAACGATAAAAAAGAAAATAAAAGATGAAAGGCGGGCACATAATTATATATTTTATAACCATAAGTAACTTTTTTGAATACAGAGGGTTTATATAGCCCGTAAAGATAATATTGCTTAGATAAATCAGATGCATTTTCCCTTACTAAGTATTTGGTAGTAAGAGCTGGACTCATTAATATTTTAAAACCATTTGCAACACATCTATAGTTTAATTCATCGTCTTGATTTTTTATTAGTTCTTCATCATAAAGTCCAATTTTTTTTAAGACCTCACGTCTATAAATAGGAAACGGGACAGTATATACAAACTGCTCTTTTTTAGAAATGCGAAATTTAGAATTGCCTGTTCCAAAAGGGTGCATCATGCAGGTCGCAATAATTTTTCCTTTCCAACTAGTTCCTATATGTTTTGCTGGACCTCCAACGACATCGATAGATTGATTTTTTAGAATATTTATAGCATTATTAAAATAATTTTCAGGATAAATTGTGTGCCCGTCAATTCTAGAAATATACATGCCTTTGGTCTCATTGAAAACTTGATTAAAACCGTAGCTTACATACTTTTCGTTATTTATTACTAGTTTGCAATTGTTAATTGTTTTTGTAGCATTTCGTAGCCATTCATATGTTCCATCATTAGATTTACCATCGACGAAAAATATTTCACTTTCAAGTTTTGATGCAGCCTTTATAATAGAATTAAATGATTTGGAAATATGTGCGATTTCATTACGAACTGGAACTATTATGCTAAGCAACATATGCAGATAAATTTGAGTCCTTGTTTTGGAGAATAGCTCAGCGAAAAGTTTAATGTATAGCCTTTTATCATCATTACTAAATTTAGTTTAAACAGTTTTGATAATCTTAATCCATTTCGGCACAACTAATTCGGCTGAAAAGGGTTTTAGGCTATTCAACGCGTTCATTGAAATTTTATTTGCAAATAAAGGCTCGTTGATTAAATATTTTATACTAGATGCCATACTTTTGCAATCGTTATTTTTAACCAATAATGAGTTTTCCCCGGTTTTTAAAATGAAAGGTATTCCCCCTACATTTGTTGATACAATGGGCAATCCCAAAGCCATCATTTCTAATATACTTACAGGCATATTATCGATTGTAGAGGTATTAATGAAGATATCATGATCCCTAGCGATTTCAAGCCATTCAATTTTTCTTAAATACCCTACAAATTTTACTTTTTTATTTAATTTGTATTTTTTAGAAAGTTCAAGGCATTTTTTTAATGAGCCATCTTTATCGGGACCAACCATGGTTAATTTCACATCGTTATAGTCCTCATTTAAAATTCTTAAAATTTCTATAGCCATTTTAGGATTATATATATCATGAAAAGATCTCAGCCACATTATTCTAGGTCTAATTTCTTTTCTTATTTTAAATTTGTACTTAGAAAAATCAATACAATTGGGAATATATGTGGTTTTAAAATTATGTTTTTTAAAAATTGATTCTACATATATTGATGGAATAATATTGGCATTAGAATTTTCAAAAACAAAATTAGTCATCCATTTACTTTTTTTAATTCTATTTTCAATATTACCTCCATGAACTACAGATATATATTTATGAGAAAAAATTTTTGAAAGAAACGCAAAATAAAATGTGTAGTAAAAGGCCTTTGTACTGTAGACATCTAAAAATATAATTGAAACTTTTCTAAAGTACCAAAAATAAACAAGGTTCATATGTAAGAACCTCACCCACATATTTCTTTTATTTGATACTAAAATCATTTTTTTACCAATAGATTCACATATTTTATCTTTCATGGATTCAATTGGAGGTGGGTTAAGCCCTTTTGATGACAAAATGTTACCAATGTATAAAATCATCTTCTTCGAAATGTTAATATCACATATGAAAGACCATAAACAAACCCTGGTAAAGCAATTCGAAATGCCGAATGAAACATCGTTAAAATAGCAAACAAGCTCATACCTGCTAAAAATATCCTATTATAATCAACCCTTTTTTTATATTCAATGTAAAATAATAATAAAATAGATATAAGCGATATCAGCCCAAACAATCCATGCTCGGCTAGCATCCTTGTAAACTCACTATGTGATGCGACCGCACTTCCATAGCCATATACCAATCTTTGATGATGGCCACCACCAGGCCCAACACCCATCAAAAAATTATCTTTGAAAATTTCAAAATCAAGTACCATAATCTTAGCTCTGCCTGAAACTGTGCCGTCGCCTTGATTTGCAATTGTTGCTAGGTTTAAATATCGCTGATCTAACATACCCGCAGTAAAATTTGATGAAAAATAGTATAGTCCGCCGATGAGCAAAATAAGATAGAAAACTGTTTTATAATTAATTCTGTGTCTTTTTAAACGTCCTGAAATAAAATAAAGAAAGGTAATTGTGAAAACTGGGGCTATTACACCACCTCTAGCAAATGTTAATAAAGCAAGACCCAATGAAATTGAAACAAATGCATAATCAAAAATTGGTTTTGGGTAAAATTTTAAATTACAAATCTTTAAAATTGATATAATAACCAAAGGTAATCCGAGAAGAGTGGATACTTGATTTGGTCCAAAGCCGGCACTTAGTTGAAAATTAGCTTCACTAGAAAAGCTTATATCTTCTATGGAGGGTGCTCTTACGAAAATTAAACCAATTAATGTTATAATTGGGAGGCTTAAACATTTAAATACATTTAAGATGTTTTCCTCCTTAAATTTTCTTTGCCTAAAATAAATGAAGCTAATAAAAAGGCAGAGCGGACCTGATAAGTTACCTGAAACCATCATTCTAATATAACGAGTTTTCACCTCGGGTAATATAGCGATAGATGGTAATAAGGAAGCTATATAAACAACAGATAAAGTGTTTAGTCTTAGAAATTTTATATTTTCAACAACCATTCCAGTCACCAAAAGAAAAATTGTAGAATATTTACCATACTCCCATAGCAGCGAAGCACCTACGGCTCTTAAAGCAACCTCTATTCCTACTAAATAACTAGCAAAAAAGGATGCCTCATCATTTCTATTGCCATAACGAATTATATAAAGGAATCCATAAAAAAAAATCGCGAGACCCCAAATTGTAGCTAAATCTTTTCTAGAAGAAATTATTATGCCCATAATAAAATGTAAGATTGATAGGGCATAAAATCTTTTATTTAAAATTTTAATGTAAAATGGCATTACTGATTTTTTCTAAATATTGTTCATAAGTAAAACTATGTGATTTTTTAAAAATATTCATTGAACATGCTTTTAAGTTATATTGATTGTCGAATATTTTCTGGAATTCTTTGTAATCATACCTAGAATTATTAGAATTCATTATAAATCCATTATGTCCATGTTGGATTATTTTTGATATTCCATCAAAATTTGAAACAATTGGAACACATCCAAATACTGCAGCCTCCATTATAACTTTAGGAAATCCTTCAGATTTTGATAGTAAAATTAAAATATGACTTTTTGAATAAATTTTAAAAATATCTTTCCTGTTAAGCAATCCCAACATTGCAATTTTTGGGGATATTTCTGAAGCTTTTTCATTGTAATATCTTTCTTTTTCTGATCCCCCTATTATTTTCAAGGATTTGATTTCTCGCATTTGGTCTATTTTTTCAAAAACTTTAAAAACATGATCTATACCTTTGTTCTTTTCAACTCTACCCACAAATACCAAGTTTAAACCATTGCTAAAATTCTTTTCGTTTACAATTGTTTTATTTGCCTTAATGATACTTCTTTTAAAACATGGATTATAGAATTGAAGAAAGTTTCTTCCTAATGTTTCTGTTGAATTATTTATTGTGATGATAGCATCCGTTGGAAATAACAATAATAGCCATCTTTGAAATTTATAGGTTATCGGGACATTTTTTGAATTCCAGGATCCCCCATATTTTATCCAGATTTTTTTTCTCCAAAAAAATAAAAGCCATGGTAGAAATAACACACCAAATCCTGTTGGAGCTCTGTAGTGTATGATATCTGTTTTTTTTAAATACGGCCTTATTTTTAATAGGTGGTAACAAAAAAGAATAACATGTTCTAGCTTTCTAATAATATTCCCCCCACCCACAGGTATCATTGGTATGATTTTAACATTAGATTTTTTGTGTTTAATGAAAGATGTTGGTGAGGGAATGTTATGCACGGGAGCAAAATGAAATACCTGCTTAAATAGTGAGGATAGATGGTCTATCTCCTCTACCGTTGGATCTAACCCCACTAATTTACCTTCACTGTTTTTTGAATAAGGAGTCTCAGAAATAATTGTGCAAATTAATTTACTTTGAGTAAATGTACTTTTCATACTTACTAATCTTTGAGCTCCATTTGTTTTCAATAGCATGCGATTTTGATCGATACGAATAGGAAATATAATTCAGGAAAATAATTTTTAATGATTCTACAACCTCATCTTCTTTACTGGGATTAACCAATTTTCCATTATATTGATCAATTATTGCATCCTCCAGTCCAGATTTTTTCGCACCAATTGCTGGGACTCCATATAAATTTCCTTCAAGGACACTGATTCCATAACCTTCAAAATCCGTATTATTATTATTATCCGATAGCATCATGTTTACATGAGCAATTTTATAAAATTTTTCAAGTTCAGAATGTTTAATAATGCCATGTAATGTTACATTATTATTTAGTCCATATTTCTTTATTAGTTTTATTAAGTCTTTTTTATTTTCGTCATTCCCTATACAATGATAATGTGTTAAGGGGAATTCCTTAATTATTTTGGGTAAAATTTTTATTACGTTATGTTGCCCTTTCCTGATTGAAATAGATCCTACAGTTAAAAGGATAGGGTAATTCACTAATGATTTTTCTTGATCTGTCCCATTCCATTTATCGACATCTATTCCATTATTAATGACATGAGTTTTTCTTTTAAGAAATTTTGGAATTAATGTCTTGGTGAAATTTGATACAGATATTATTTGATTTGATTTTCCTAAACAAAAGTATGTCCATTTTAGAAAAAGGTTTCGACCTAGTTCTGTTCCATGAATGACCGTAGTGATATTTATTCCTTTATAAATCTTTATAAAAGGAATTGTCCAAATTGAAAACTCGCCTGATATTATTACCTGCTCAATATTGTGGTTTAAAATTGTTTTTCTTATTCTTAAAAAGCGATTTATCCATGAGTGGATAATAATTTTCTTTTTTTTGAACCTATAAATTTTATATTGACACTTATCATCAAATATAACTTCTTGGCTTTGATCGACGTAATCTGACTTTGTATTTATGATGATTTGATAACCCTTTTTAGTTAACTCATTAGCAATGTTATATGCATGACTGCCTATTCCACCAGGTCCAGGAGGAAATTCAGATGAGATAAAAAGAATTTTATTGCTCATATGGTATTTTGTGCCCTTCACTTAGAATACTTGATGATATTTTCCAAGAAATAAAAGTTTGGACAACTATCAATGGGAAGAATAAAGTAAATATTAAAAGACTTACCACTAAATGTATACTATCTGTTTTTTTTGAGTATGTTGAAAATGATAAAGGCAAATTTATAATTAAGAAAATAAAAGCACTATAATCACCAAAATTTTTTCTGGCATAATATAGAACACTTGGTATGGGTCTAGGTTTTAAAAAATTTATTTGTCTAAAAGCATCCCAAGAGCCTAAATCTCTTAACCCTCCCTTACTTGTTTTTAAATGTACCCTATAAGCTTCTGGATTTGATATTGATACTACACCTTTTTGAAATGCTCTTAACCCAAATTCAGCATCACCCATCCTCATGCCTTCATATTGTTCATCAAAAAGTCCACAAATTCTAAATACCCTCCTATATATGAAAACATTTCCTGTATCAAGTTGATCAGAGTCGCGGTAAAATCTGTAGTTAAATGGGGTTTTTGCTCCTTTTTTAGATAAAGAAACCCCAGCAGATATTTCTGCGGAAAAATAATTCAAACAATTTAAATGTTTCAATATCCAATCTTTTTCTATTCTGGAATCATCATCTAACAAAGCAATTACTTCCTCATGAGTATTTTTAATTGCATTATTTCTTGCTTTCCATAGCCCGGGTTTTTCTTGTCTAATTAAATCAATTTGGATACCAAAGTCTGTATAAAAATTTCTATTGAAATTCTCAGATTGATCAATGACTGTAACACTAAAATTAGTGTAGGTCTGACCTTCTAAATCTTTTAGCAGGCTGTATAAAACACTATATCGATTATATGTTGGAATAATAATTCTAACCTTTTTCTTATCTTCAAATAATATTTTTGACTCATTTAGTTTTAATTTAGTTTCTCTAAACGTATAGCTAATTTTTATTCTTTTTAAAAAAAAAGTATTCATAAAGGCTACTATAGATTTATAAATAGATTTTAATGTAACTATACGGTATACTAGATATCCAACGCTCCACATTGGATTAAAAAATTTTCTAATAAATCTAAATTCGTCATTTGGGCTATGTTCAAAATTGACAATTTCTTTTGGAAGGTATACTTTTTGTGAATTGGCAAGAACAGAACCATTCATCAGGGCTACATAACTAGCTTCAGAAAACATAGCTTGTACAGTTTCGTATCTATTATCTAGGAAGGGTTTTGGTGTCACATAATTAGAATCCGGCCAGATTAAATTCTTATCATGTCTTAAATGAAAATACCATAATGGCTTTATAAATTTTAGACTTCTAAACAAACTATAAATACTATTTGTTTAGAATTTGCTTTGTGAAAGAGTAATAAAAGCCACCAAATGATAACATGTTAATCCATAATTTTCTATTAGCTATTTGCATCTCAATAATTTCTTTATAATTCATAGCTTTAATCATTAATTCTACAGATTTAGCAAACTTTTTTGGATCTTTATCTTTCAAAACTATACAGTGATTTGACCAACTTATATGTTTTTCAAGTGGCAAAACACAATCTGTGTTATAAAGAATAGGTATTCTTCCCAAAGCTAATGTCTCATAAAACCTAACAGAAAAATTACCATTCCCCCTAATACAAAGTGTGAAAGGAGATGATAACATATTATTCCAATATTCAAATTTATAACGATGCCTAGGTATAAAATTACCTTCTTTGCTCTTCCTAACAATTATTTTAGTGGTTAGATGCGTATTTTGCACAATGGCTTTTAATAATTTTTCTCGAAGCATCATGCCTGAAATTGGCATGTTCAAATTTAAATAAGGTCTAGAATACCTATTTTTAATTTTGAAGAAAATTTCTTTAAGGAAATTCTCATATTGATCAAATACTGTCCTATTAGCAGTTCCGCAAAAACTAACACTATCTTTACTTTTTTCAGATGAAATAGTTAATCCAAAAGTTTTAATATAATCAAAGGGGTCTCGTATAATAACTGGATATGCGAATTCATTTAATTTTTGTCTACTTTTATATAAATTATGCTGCAGGATAAAGAAACTACCTTCTTTAATTTTATGCGTATAGTCTCCACTTACCCATGTAATTATGGGTTTGCTATGTTTTTCATAATGCCTTATGACTTTATAAGCTTCATTAATAATTCCATTTTCAAAATAATAATTCCAGGTTAAGGGTAAAATCAAAATATCTGCATCTTCAGGAGTCTCTGATAGTATTAAATCTTTTTTCCTTATACCATAAATTTCATGACGCATTGTTGGGAAGAGAGGCTTCACCCAATCAGCATAAAATTTTCTTGGAAGGTTTTTTATAAATTTACTTTTTTCGAAATGGACTTTCATTAAAAAAACTATTGAAGTGCTTTGCTTGGATATTTATGTCAAATTTACTTTTTGTTCTTTTTATGCTATTAAGACGAAAAAAATTTAACTTCTCTTCTTTCATTGATGTTATTTGTTTTATTTTTTTTGCAAGCAGATTAGGTTTTCGCTTAGGAACGACCCATCCAGTTTTCCCATCAATGATATTTTCCATTAATCCAGGAGCATCAGAAACGATTGTTAAAACTCCCATAGATTGCGCTTCAATGACAGCATTACAAAAACCTTCTTCTATACTATATTGCACATAAAGATCTGCTTTTTTATAAAAAGGTATTAATTCGTCATTAGTTACATAACCGACTAATCTGATTTTATTATTTAAATCCAATTCATTAATTATTAGAGCAAGTCTTTCATATTCATTACCAATACCCACAATAGTATAACGAAAATTAATTGGATCTAACTTCCCCATTGCTTCAATTGTATATTCAAGTCCTTTGATCCAATGCAATCTTGCAACAGTTAAAATCTCAATAGTTTGTTTTTGACCAATTGATATTATACCATCTTCATTCAAAAATTTTTTTGTATCTACGGCAGGAAATATAACTTCTTGGTTAGTGCTTTTATCTAAACCAAGATTCCTTGCTTTTTCTAAAATAGAAAAGGAAATCGAATGAATTTTATCCACTTTTTTCCACATCATTGAGTAACATCCTTGATTTTTCAAAGGATATATATCAATGTCATATCCACGCAAACTTACACCCATTTTGGCATTTATAGATTTCGCAACATTCTCCTTTCTGAAAGTAGTTGTTGCGAAAGAAAAATGAAGCCAGTCCAGCTTTTGGACAAGAATTTTAGAATTAAGGTATAGGTTTTCCCATCTAGAGCGAAAAGAGACTCCGTCTTTTTTCTCCAATCTTAAAAAAATGATTACCGATTTAGGCGATCTAATTAAAATAAATAAATAAGTTAATGCCATCTTAAAAATTTGTAGAAAAAAAGCCTTACTAATTTTTGGCATATCAACAACTTCGCAAATTTTAAACTCATCACGTCTATTAACGAAGAGGATTACTTCATGGCCCTCTTTCTGTAAATTCTTTATTTTTAGTAGAATGAATCTTTCTGAAGAAGATGGCGTTTTTATAAGGACTATACCTATTTTCACCTTTTTATTTCCATTTCTTTTTTATAAAAATTGTGATATTTACTTTTAATCAATTCAAGATCAAAATTTTTGTTAATGAATTTCTTACCTTCGATAATTAGCTTTTTCCTTTCTGTAAATTCAAGATTCATGACCTTAATTAGAAGTTTTTTTAATGCATCTGGTTCCCGAGCAGGAAAATAAAAACCATTTTTGCCATTATTTATTATTTCTTTCATTCCACCGCAATCACTGCTTATGACGGGAAGACCTATAGCCATTGATTCAAGCACTACATTAGATATACCTTCTTGAACACTAGGAAGAATAAAACAATCTGAGTTTTTCATAGCATTATAAACATCATCTTGAGAGTTTGGTAGAATGACCTTGACAATATTTTTTAATGAAAGGTCATCTATTTGATATAATATTTCTTCTGAGATATCATTATTAGCGATAATTGTATATTGGATTTCCCTATTTAATTTTTTGATTCCACCAATTGCTGAAATGCTATATTGATATCCTTTCACCCAATGAAATCGGCCAACTGACAGGAAACGAAATGGTTTATGGGTATCATAATCGGTTTTTTCAAATTTTTTTAAAGTATTTAAATCTAGTGCTGAATATATATTTTCTATTTTTTTTTCTCTAGCTCCAAACTTCTTAGCTTTCAATATTAGATTTTCTGATACAGAATGCATTTTATCAACTTTCGGAAAAAGTATATTATATTGTTTTGCAAGTTGCTTATCAGTAAAAGGTGAGTAATTAATATGTGATCCTCTTAAACTTAAAATAATTTTTATCCCATATATTTCTTTTAAAAAAAACCAAAATGGGAGTGATTTAGCCCATTGAATGTGGAATAAATCTGGAGTATGATTTAATACAGGAAGAATTTTGCTTAAAGTTATAAAGACTGAACCAGATTTTAAAAATATAGAAGGGTTAATAATGAGTTTATGTAATTTTTTAGGATGGAAAAAAAACAATCTTAAAATCTGAGAGCAAACAAATATTATAATGTTCAATTTTCCTCTAGGAGTAAGAAAAGATTTTATATTGGGATTTTGGTAATCAACAAATTTCCCACGCCCGAAGAGATATACATTTAAGTCCTTATCAGCAATTAATTTAACAAGATTTTCTATAAAAATTGGAGCAGGTATTGTTCCAGAGTAAACAGCTAATTTTATTTTTTTTCCCAAAATTTCTCACACCAAACTGAAAGGGTTAATAACATACTAATTGGGTGACTAAAAACAACCTGATTTCCAGTCTGGAATTTTTTGTAAAACTGTCTTATTATTCTCAAAGGAACAATATCATTTAATATTTTTTTATTAAAGAGCCAATTCTCAAGGTGTTTGCTATTTTTTTTTCCTAAAAATTGCAACTCCCAATTGCGCTGGATGATGGAAGGCTTCTTTAGTATTTGTTTTGATAATGTTCTTAACAAAAATCTATAGACTCTTCTTGGCATGTAGAGAGAATTAAAATATTTATAATTATAAAGATTTAGATCATAAATCTCCCAAGGAATTTTTGCCAACTCTGGAGAAGTATTTTTTAAATATTGAATTTGAATTTTTCTATCTCGTAAATAATTATTTGGAGTTCTGCAAATAAACTCACATATTGAATTTTCATAATATGGTGCCAATAACTCACAGTTATTCGAAAATATATTTAAGTTGGGATTAGACCATCTGTGTGCCCAATGAATTGATTTAAAAGCCAAGATTCTCCTGCTTGGATTATCTATTTTAATTTCACAAAGCAAATTCTTTAAACGATCAAAAAGTATTTCATCAAAATTTCCGTCGAAACCCCACTCACTCCACAATTTTTTTGATAATTCAAGACCACCGGGTTTAACAATTTTTTGAAATAAATACTTGGTTTGATTATGTAAACTTTCATTTTTACTAATTTTTGGTAAATCAAACAAAACATCACCCCATTGACCAGAAATAATAAGATCACCAAGTTTTGATACTTTATCGATTACAGCCATTTGTCTAGGATGAGTAAAATCCGATTGACAAAAATTAATGTCAGATAATTCATCAATTCTACTCCACAGATATCCTTTCGGGATTAAATAATCAAAAAATGGCCATCCCATTTCTTCACTTATTCTCTTTGCATATTTCGTTTCATTTACTCCGGCTAAAAATTCATATGAATATGCTACGATATTAGTCCTGTTCCTCAAAGCTGAAGCTAATGTCCTAGAATCAAGACCACCTGAAAGCGGTAAAATAATTTTTTTATTTCCTGTATTCTTGGAAATAAGATTTTCAAAGATATAAGTGAACTCTTCTACTGCATTATCAAAGCTTACATTCCTTGGATCATAATACCAATCTTTTCTATGATTAGTAAATTCATCTAGAAAGTATTTTCTTTTTGTAAAATTTCCATTTCCTAAAAAAAAACCGCAAGCAATCCATTCTGCGATAGATGTTAAATCTATTCCCTTATCGTAACTAGGTTTAATATTTTTTAATTGGTTATAGAGAATAAAATTACTCATTAAACTTATTCTTATTTTTTAAAAGGCGTACTTACTATTAGTCTTAAATAAAACTTTCCCATTATTTGGGCCTTTATGGATTTATAAAGCTTGTTTAAAAAATTAATTTGCATTCTTATTTCTCAGAATTATTTTTTTTTTAAGGAAAAATTAATTTAATTAAATACAACATCTATAATATGCTTTTCCAAAAAAATTAGTTATAAAAACTATTTAAACATACTAAAAACAGTTTTAGGTTTTTTTGCCCAGTAATCAGAAATCTAGAAGGTTAAAAAGGATGCCGGGTAAATTATATTTTTTCTATCTTTCTTTAAATTATAAGAATGCTAAAGGCTTTTATAGCCATAAAGTAGTCCAAAGATTCATGAATTAAGATTCCAATTTTCTAAGAGATCTTTATAACGCATATAATTATAAGGTCTTATTTACTACACTTTTTTACCCATTTAGTCCATACTCATAAATAATCATATCTATTTTTTTATTTTTATTTATTTCACCTAGAAAATTAACCTTAATTAATTAGTATTATTTTACATTAAAATTATTAAAACGACCTTTTAGGTATTTAATAATAAAGATATAATATTAAATAATATTATCATTTAGTAATTTTGAAAAATAACTTAAACCATATTTTTAATTCAAATTCTAACTTATCAATAATATGTTTTTATAAATTTTTTCATGATTTCTAACTTCGATATTAATATCATATTTACTTAGAATATGATTTCTGTAAACCTCACTCTTATTGTTCTTTGCAAGTATAGATTTTTCCAATTTCTCTGCTAAACTTTCTTCGTTTTCTGGAGAAAACAAAAGTTCTGGAAAGGGCTTTAGAATATCCTTTATTCCACTAACCTTACTTGCAATAGATGGTATACCACATGACATCGCTTCTAGTAATGAAACTGGACATCCCTCGCCTTTTTTAATAGTTGGAAGAACAAATATATCCGCAATTGAATAGTAGTCTTTTACTTCTTTTATTTTTCCTGTAAAATGAATTTTAGATCCAATGAAACTACTCTTTGCTTCTTGCTCCACCCTCATCGCGTAATTCGTGCTTTTATCTCCAACAATAAATAACCTAAGAAAATTGTATCTGGCAGAAAGTATTTTAAAAGAACTAATTAAAATATTAATTCCTTTAACTGGGGAAATGTTAGCAACAGATAAAATTATCAATTCATTTTTGAGAATTTTGTACTGCCTAATCAAAGAATCCTGTTTCTTAAATGGAATAAATTCTTTTGTGTCTACTCCGCGAGGTACTAAAGATATTCTTTTATTTTTTTTGAAAAAAGATTTCTTCATATCCTTATTTTGTAGAAATATATGAGAGGATAACATTGAGCGTAACAACCATCCATTTTTAGATTTACCTCCCCAATTCATATTTTTTTTTGTATACACCCAAGGTATCCCTGCAAATTTTGCTGCTAAAGCTTCTGAATAATCCGAACCATAATGAAATGAGTGAATTAGATCTATCTTTAATTTTCTAAAAAATGCTGATAATCGAAGACATTTAATGAAACCATTTATACGGGGTATCATATTTATTTGATTTTTATTAATAACAAAAGGTATTCCTAGCTTAATTATTTCTTCAAAAAGGTGGCCCCTAGAATGAGAACAAGATATGTATGGTTCAAAGTACTTTTTGTCAAGGTTTTTACAAATATTTAATAGCGCTTTTCCACCTCCAGCTGTATCAAAATTTGGGATGGTAAATAAAATTCTATATTTCTTATTATTCTTATTCTCTAGCATCATCCCATACTGCTAAACTATACATAGTAAACAATGGCCATTTATGATCCCTTTTATATTCCATATGCTCGACAAGTGCATTTTCCATCTCTTTTTTATTAATGCCATACGAACTACAAAAGTTTCCATCTAATAATTTTTCGTAGAATACACTTTTATAGTTTTTTCTTATCCAATTTTTTAATGGAATTGAAAATCCTTTCTTCTTTTGCTGAGGTTTAATATTTCTAAAAGATTTTAATAATATATCATAAAGAATTTTTTTTCTTTTTTTCATAGGAGAATGTACTGAAATACCAGTTTTTATTACATTTTCGACTAATTTCTTTTTCAAAAATGGAACTCTAACTTCAATGCTATTTGCCATAGAAGCTCTATCAACTTTAGTAAGAGTCTTCTGAAGCATTCCGTAAAATTCAGCTTCCCTTATCATATGAAAGAGTTCGCTGTTTGTCTTAGGATTTTTATACTTATATAAATTAAAATTTTGTGGTAAAGAGATATTCCCTAAATCCGGCACTAATTGATCATAAAGATTAATTACATTTTTGCTGTGTAAACCAAAATGAGACTTTCCTGGAGAAGATGCCAAGACACATTCATTTACATATTTGTCATTAAAAATTAGCCTATCAAGTCCTCTTATTAGATATCTAATATGAAAAGGGTAATTCCAAAGCCAATGATTTTTCGCAAT
>MDTA01058892.1_pt1 | contig 14181 bp, 11 predicted proteins | sample 811151 | NCBI WGS metagenome assembly MDTA01 (sample SAMN05326648, study PRJNA326480) | marine metagenome | isolation source: seawater | place: Indian Ocean: South | collected 2010 | reverse complement strand
CAGTTTTAGAAATTATCAAAATTTTTGAGAGCACTAACAATTTGTCTATTCCCTATAAATTTGTTCAAAATAGACAAGGAGATGTGGGTGAAACATTCGCTGACATTAAAAAAGCAAAAAAATATCTAGGATTCTCAACAAAATATACCGTGGAAGAAGCTTGTAGAGATAGCTGGAAATATATACTTAATAAAAAAAAATAAATATTAGGTCTTTTGTCTTTCGAAGCATAAAAAACTTATATTCGTTCTTTTTATGGGCCTCTGTTTATCAATTAATTTAAATCCATTTTTCTCAAACTCATAAACATAAAATCTAGGGTAATCATGAGAATTTTCTTGAATTAGCAATAATACATACTTGTTGGTTACACGACAAATCTCACTAATTATATCAAATGAGGGGTGAACTAATTCTAATGTAGCGCCAACAGAATAAGAGATTTCATAACTTTTATCAATTTGATCTAATAAAAAAGATTGAAATAAATCGTGATGTAATTTTGATACTGCATAACAATCTGGAAATATTTTCTTAAAATTTTTAAAACTATTTGACATAATATCCACTCCATGCAAATCGGTGTGGCCATTTTGGTACAAATAATTTAAATGTCTGCCTGAGTTACACCCAATATCTAATATAGAAGAATTCTTATTATTATCTAAGTAAACAATTTTTTTTAAAAGCTTCTCATCTACTTGATCCCTTAATGTTACAAAATCATCAGGATCACGATAATTTCCTTTTTTACCTTCTTTCCAATGGTAAGCATTTTCAATTCTTGGCCAAAAATATATAAAATTAGCTAAGAAAGAGTATTTATGTTTGTTATTCATAAATAACTCAAACTCTTTTTTTCTAATGATTATTCGAAAAAGAAATCTTGGAGTGAGAAAACTGTTTATTATTTTTTTTAGTAATGTAGGTAACATAAAATTAATTAAGGTTTTATAAAATAAACTAAATTTTTTACATAATTATTAGCAAGTTTATTTCTGTCAATTTTATCATTTTTAACCCATTGTATTGGCATGGATTTAAAACAATGAGGCTGAAATAAGTGTAAAAATGCAAAAACATCTTTTTTTACAACCTCTTGAGACTTTGAGTTGATAAAATTAATCAAAATATTTTTTGAAAAACTACTGAGGAACTTCAAATTACTATCACATGAAGAGTACCATGGGTATCCAAAAGTAATACAAGGCTTACCAATTTTTAACGCCTCCCATCCAACACTGCCTGTGATTGTCGCAATACAAATAGAGTTTCTAATAAGCAATTTTGAGTCAATTTTGTAATTTATCAATTTAACATTTTTAATACAGCTGATTTCTTGATAGTAGTTTCCTAGTCTTTCATTATATCTATGTGCAGAGTTTTCTGGCGGCCATTTAGTAAAATGGGAAGGATGTTCTTTCACGTAAATTACAAACTCTTCAGGTATTTTACTAGCGAGTTGTTTTATCGCTAATATCTGGTCACTGAATTCTATTCCTTCAGGCTGCGAAGTTCTTTCAGGTTGATCATGCAATGCGAAGAATATATATTTTTTTTTAAAATCAGGCTCTGTGCATAATAAATTATATTTTTTAATTTTTTTATTAATAATGTTAATATTTTTAATGTAATAATAAATTTTTTCAAATTTGTTAATATTTTGATTACAATAAAAACTACTATCGTGCCAAATTGTAATTCTTTTTGTCATTATTATTTCTAAAAAAAACTTAATATATCTTAAGTAAATAACAAGATTCAATTTAACTAATGAAAATATATTTTTTTTATGGGTAATATGTTTAAAATTTTTTCTAATTGCTTTTATGTGATTTGATTCCTCTTGGGAAAATAATTCTACAGTTTCACTCGGATCATTAAAAGTAGGTATGTTCTTCTTGAGGTCTTTTTCATATCTCCAGTCTGATTTAAAAAAATATATATTTGAAGAATCAGTTTTATGTAAAATTATTGTTTCGACTTTATAATATTTAGCTACAAAAAAACAAACTAGATCCCAACCAAAGTGTGGTGTTGCAGAAAAACATACATGAGAGACCTTCCCCGAATAGAAAACTTTTGAAAAAATAAAACAAAGTTCTCTAAAAAGATCCTTTCTAGAATTTATTGATTGAGGCTTTATTGATAATCGGTCCATTGTGGACATAAAATAATGTTCACATTCATACATTTTTTGTAAATTAAAATTTGGATCTTCTTCATATCTTTCGCTGTACAAGAGCGAATCTTTTACTGTTTTACTGTCGTATAACTTAGAAATGTTAATAAATATATTTTGCTCAGAAAATGTTTTAGGCAGGTTGCTTGAATGAGAATAGTAACCGGTTATATTTATTTTTTTTTCAACTAATTTATCTATAAAAAATATGGATTCTTCCCGACCGTAGGGTAACATGATACCAAAATTTTTATTTATGCTCATCTAAAATTTCAAAGATCTAAAATTTTGTCACAATTACTTAGCAGTTCACGATCATGAGATATAAATATTATTGTGATGTTTATATAAGAGCTTATCATATTTATGATTTCATTTTCATTTTTTTTATCCAAAGAATTAGTAGCCTCATCAAAAATTATTATATCAGGTTTAATGTAAAGTGCTCTAGCTATTCCAATTCTTTGAAGCTGACCTCCTGAGATATTTGACCCTAACTCACCTACATTAGTATCAAGTCCATTGGGCAGCGATTTAATAAATTCACTTAATTGAGTTTCTTCAATAACTTTATTCATTTTTGTCTCAGATAATTCATTATCTGGAATACCAAAAGCAATATTTCTTCTGATTGTATCGTCTAACAAATATATAGACTGAGGCACATAACCTATAATTTTTTTCCAGCTTTCCTTGAAATTTTCTAAGTCTTTTCCATCAACGGTTATTCTTCCGTCAGTTGGTTTTAATAGTCCTACAAGTAGATGAACTAAAGTGCTTTTTCCTTTTCCACTGTCGCCATTAATTTTAATAATTTCACCTTTGTTAATATCAAAATTTATTCCATCTAACACTTTTGTATTTGTATTTTCATATTGAAAACTTAGATTTTCAAATTTTATATTTTTATTAAATTTGAAATTTTGAATACTGTTTTCCTCATAATTATCAAGTGATATACTTTTACTTTTTATTGCTCTAAACTCATGGTCTATAATTTCTATGCCCTTTAAAGCAAATCTCATTTGTTGGAAAGAAGATAATATTTTATTTGATGAAGGCATTAATCTTATTCCAGCAACAGCGTAAACGCTAACCATTTTTAGTAGTTCTAATGGATCTTCACTTAAAATTATTACAGATAAACTTACAATAACAAATAGGAATATGGCAAGTATTTCATAAAATTGTTTTGTCAATGATTGCAAAAAAATAAAATTACTTTTTATTTGTTCTATTGAATTATTACTTATTAAAAATTTTTTATTAAAAATATTTATTTTATTATATATTTTTATTTCCTTAATACCCTGAAATCCTTCAACGATATTTTTCATTTTTTGACGCTCATATTTAACAGTATTTTCACCAGCAATTTTTAGTTTTTTTCTAAAAGTGAAATAAAAAATACATGAAGCCAAAATACCTATTATAGAAATAATTATTGTACTTAAAACGTTTACGTATAGAAGCAGTCCAAATATTCCAATTATTATAATTGTTTCAGTTAGTAAATTTATAATAATTTTAACCGCTAAAACACACTGATTTATTTCTCTATTAAGATTGTTAATAAGTTCAGATGAATTTTTTTTTAAATGAAATTGATAATTTGCTCTTAAATAAAATTTCATTAATTTTTCTGCAAAATCTATTTGTATAAGCATTCCAAATTTTGCTTGTAACCAACTTAGTAAAATAACAAAAAGATTTTTAATTAGAAAAACAATCAAGATACATATTAAAAATATAATAATGAGTATATTTTTATCAGGATAGCCAAATAATCCTGATGCATATTCAATATAAGAATTACTTTCAGGTGAAACTATTGCATATACAAGAGGTATAACCGATCCAATACCAATAAGCTCTAAGGCCATTGCTACAAAACCTAAAGCAATAAGAAATAACAAATATTTTTTATGATAATCATTTAAAAGATTATATATTTTTGCAACTGATCCCATAATTTGAAAATTTTAAAATATTAATTAAGGAAAGACTATTTTATTATACATGGCTATTAATTGGTTGCGGGGGTAGGATTTGAACCTACGACCTTCAGGTTATGAGCCTGACGAGCTACCAAACTGCTCCACCCCGCGAAACTATTATTGATCTAAGAGCTTATACATTATCAACATGTATAAATACACACACTATCGTACTGTTATTACTTTATATCTCTTAAGAATTAGAAATAACATATTAGACCAATAAAAAATTTAATTTTACAAACTATTATCAGTTTACTGAATACGAATTAACATATCTATATTACATAGTCTAGTTAATTAAAAATTTGTCTATTTTTTACTATTTGATAAAGTTCTTGCTAATTTTAAATCATCCTTGGTATCTATATCAATACCATTGACCCAATCAATTTCATATCCAACAAGACTATTAACAAAAAAGGTTTTTTTCTTCTTAAACACATAAGATTTAGCAAACCAAGTAGCACCTGTAGGACAATAAAGCTCATCAAGGTCTTGTGATCTTGTGCTATATTTTTGTGGAAAAATTTTTAAAATTTTTTTGTTCTTGTTCATCTTAAATGACCACCACAGATTATACCCGGCTGGTTTAATACAACTTATTTGGGATGAGTGATTATTTTTTTTAAAATCTTTATAAGCATTTCTGATATCAATTGAACTTCTTAGTGGAGCATTTGGCATTAATTGGCAAACATAAGAGTATTTTATATTAAAAAGTTTCTCTACTTTAATTAAACAATCTAAAGTTGCTTTCTCGACATGAGTTTTAGAGTCAGCTAATTCGTAAGATCTTAAAAATGGGACTTCTGCTCCATATCTTTTTGAAATTTTTGCTATTTTTTCTGAGTCAGTTGACACAACAATACGATCAAAGATTTTAGACTCACGTGCTGCTTTAATAGTCCAGTAAATCATTGGTTTACCATTAAAATCAATTATGTTTTTATTTTTCACTCTTTTTGAATTCTTTCGAGCAGGAATAATGGCAATAACATTTTTATGAACTTGCATTTATTATCCTTGCTATTTTTTTTATCATAGACTCACTCAATGAACCATACATTGGCAAACATAAGATTCTTTCAGATAAATATTCAGAATTTTCAAATTTTTTATAATCACCTATAATTTTAACTTTATTTAAAGAAGGCGAAAAATAGCGACGTGGAAAAATTGACTCTTTATTTAGATTACGAATTATACTTTTAATTTTAAATTTATTATTTATTATAATCGGCATATAAGAGTAATTATAAGAGTCTTCATTTATTTTTTGGTATGTAATATTTTTATTTTCTTTAAGATATTTTTTATATAATAAATGATTGATTTTTCTTTTTTTTATCTCACTATCAATAAGCTTTAAGTTTGATAATCCCATAGAGGCATGTACCTCAGTCATTTTGAGATTTATGCCTATTGACTTAATATTTTTTTTATAATCGTAACCAAAAAAACGTATCTTTTCTAATTTAGAACACAATGCTTTACTGTTAGTAATGCAAGCTCCTCCCTCAACAGTATTGAAAATTTTAGTTGCATGAAAACTAACCGCGGAGATATCACCATATGAAAGTATTGATTTATTATTTTTTTTGACGAACATTGCATGAGCAGCGTCATAAATAACTTTGATATTATTTCTTTTCTCAATTTTTTTAATTTTTTCTACCTCACACGGATTGCTGAAAGTGTGAACCCCAAGTATCGCAACTGTATTTTTGCTAATTTTTTTTTCTATCTTATCAGGATCAATATTAAAAGTATCAATATTTACATCAACAAAAACTGGTTTACATGACTCCCACAAGACTGAATTTATTGTAGCAATCCAGGTGAAAGGTGTAGTAATTATTTCACCATTCAAATTTAATGCTTTGACTGCGGCCTGTATGGCTGAAGTTCCATTGCAAACAGCAACCAGATGATTAACATTAAGTTTTTTTTTTAATCTTTCCTCTAATTTCCTTACATAAGGTCCATTGTGAGTAAGGATTCTTGATTTCCATATTTTACTTAAATATAAATTATAACTTTTCAGGTCTGGAAGTAGGGGTTGACTAACATAAATATTTTTTTTCATTTGGTAAAATTTATTATTTTAATAGGGTATCAATGATTTTCGATTGGTTTATAATATCTAAATAATTATTTTTATATTCATTTTTTAATACATCGTTATAAAACTTTGTCAAAGTATTGTAAAACTGATCATCACAATTTAATTTATATACTTTCTTCTTTTTTGATGTGAATATAGAAATCTCGGGAGTTTCATTTGAAGGCATGCTAAATGCTCTTTTTATGATAATTTTGCCATTTGTGCCATGAACTTCGTAAGTATTTTGATAAAAAGATCCAAAACCAAATTGGCTGACAGCATATTGATTTTGTTTATTTTTTAATGTTAGAAAGCCATATGTATCAATTCCTTTGATTTCTATTTTATCATAATTGACTAACTTTAATTCTTTACCAAGCAAAAATATTGCAAGTCTTATATTATAACTACCTAAATCATATAAAGCTCCGCTTCCTAAATTTTTTTTTAATCTTATGTTATTTGAATTAGGTTTTGGAATTGAAAAATTACTATTAATACTAATAATTTCACCTATAAGGCCCTCGTTAATTTTATTTAAAACAAAATTGTGCTGACAATGATTTAAAAACATAAAATTTTCAAAAATAATCCGATTTTTATGATTGGATGCACATTTAATTATTTTTCTTGCACTATTCAAATTCATTACAATAGATTTCTCCGATAATACGTGTTTGTGAGCTTTCAAAGCTTTTAATATCCAATATTCTCTTACTCCATTAGGAAGCGGAATATAGACAGCTTCAATTTCATTATTCTCAATAATTGATTGATATTCTTTTTCTGCAAGACAATTAAATTTTTTAGCAAATTTTTTTGCTTTCGAAAAATCTCTGCTTGCAACTGATATTAATTTATATCCATGATGCTTTTTAATTGCTGGTATCATTAATCGATAAGCTATATCCGCACAACCTAAAATACCTATTTTAATTTTTTTCATATCAATTAAACTTTAAGAGTGAATATAAAGTTCTAAGCTGAACATTGATAATACATTGTTTTGCAACCAAAAAAGAAAATTGATTCAAACCTACCCAAATATTATTTTTCAATAGATCATCGTCAGTGCTTTGAGAGTGGATTATGATATAATTATTTGAACAACTATAAAATCTGCCTCCCTCTTCAGATTGACTACTTTGATGAATTATCTTATTTGAATTTTTAGATATTAATTCATTATAAATATTTTTAATTTTAGACTTTTTATTGCTTGTAAAGGAAAAAGTGGGACCAAATTCGCAATTATTATAAATTCCGGGCTCTTTACAGAAACTTAAGGACATATGAAATTGATTATTAATATTTTTTATGAGTAAAACATAATTTTCTTTATTTATGTTTTTAATCATGGGCTGGTCCCAACTATTTACCTCCCTTGATGAAGATTTAACTTTAACCCCTAATATAAAAAAATTATTTGATTTTGACGCACTGCTTTTATTTGATTTGTATCCTGAAATCTGATTCAAATTGACTAATTTTGTCTTATCTTTAAATTTTTGTTTTGCTTTTATTGTCTTCATAATTTTATTTTTTGAATAAAGTGATGGTGTACTTGAAATAATAGAATTAAAAAAAATATTTTTGTTAATTTTAAAATTACCATAGTTTAAACAACTAATAACTGACCTAGCATCCATGTTTACAATATTATCAAATTGCATAAGAGCTTTTATTTCAGATAGGGTAAGCCAAAAAAATTCTTTTTTATTCTTAATATTTATTTTTTCTCTTGTAAAAATTACTATATTACGATTTCTTTTTTTATAGAACCTATCTCCCTGCTCACTTTGTAAAGAATTTAGAATTAGATTTTTTTTTTTGTAGTTTCTAAAATATTGTATAAATTCCTGACCTTTACCGCCATGTACTTTATTGATATTGCTTTTAGTAGCTTGAATAGTCGGTGAAAGTTGAAAGTTATTTATATTTCCTGGCTCGAATTTAGCTTTTAGAAGAAATCTTAATTTACCACGAATTTTTTTACATAGTATACCTAGTATTCCTATTTCATTTTGAATTATAATTGGTGTTTTCTTTATTCTATTATTTGCATAGGGATATTTGATTCCTTTAATTTCAAAAAATTTTCCAGATATATGTCTGATATTTCCTGTATTTTTACAAGACAACCATCCTTGCAAATCAGTTATTTTTACTCTTCGAACAGAGATATTCGAATTTTTATTAAGTAATGATAAGCTATCGAGTACATTATTAATCCTTTTTACGTCAATCTTGTGACAAGCTGATTTTTGTAAATCTTTTTGATACATAATATTATTAGGACATTAATTAAAAATCATTAATAGAGAGCTGATAATCTTTTTTAAGATTTTTTTTTGCTTTCTTTCCTATAATTTTTTTTATCTGATTAGCTTTTAGACCTAAACCAGGTCTTTTCATTGTAAGCATATCTGATTTAAATACTTCACCTTTAGATATGTCTTTACTAAGCGTTACACTTTTTCTAGATATAAGACGATTATTTAATTCTTCATCTTGTACTTTTTTTTCTGGACTGCCTAAGATTTTTTCAGTTTTTCTGATTTCAGAAACTAAAGATGAAAATTCATTAGGGTTTGCAGAAACACAATGATCAGGGCCCTGAAGAGTCTTATCTAAAGTAAAATGCTTCTCTATGACTCTTGCTCCTAGCGAGACAGCTGAAACTGATGCTGTATTATCAATTGAGTGATCAGAGAAACCAACGATGCAGGAAAATTTTTTTCTTAATTCCACCATTGCCTTAATATTTATACTTTCATATGTACAAGGATAATTTGATACACAATGTAAAAGGATAATATTGTTTGACTTAGCTTTCTTGTAAATTGAAACTGTTTCTTCAATTTCATCTATCGTTCCCATTCCAACTGAAATGATAACTGGTTTATTTGTTTTAGCGATTCTTTCATGGAGCACAAGGTCAACTAAATCAGCTGATGCTGTTTTATATAGGCCAACAGACAATTCTTCAAGCATATCAACAGAATTTACAGAATAAGGTGTTGAAAAGAAGTCAATACCTTTTTCATTACAATACTCTTTAAGAACAAAATGATCATCTTTATCAAGCTCCAACTTTTGAAGCATTTCATAATGACTTTCACTGTCTCCTGTGCTTCTTTTATGATAATTTGCTTTTTCAGCATTCTCCAAGACAATATCTTTTGCTTTAAAAGTTTGAAACTTTACTGCATCAGCCTTAGCGATTACAGCCTGATCTACCATTTTCTTTGCCAAATTTATGTCACCATTATGGTTAACTCCTATCTCTGCAATAATATAAGTTGAAACATTATCAGAAAGAATTTTTTGAAAATTACTCATTTATTACCCATCATTATTTTAATTTGATCATATATTAAATCTGATGCATTGTTGATTTTAAATTTAGAAATCTTATCATATTGTTGTTTTCTAATTTCTTCTTTATTTATAAATTTTAAAAATCTAGTTTCAAAATTTAAAACTTTATGAACATGGGTTTTTCCTAAATTGTAATTTAAACCAAGTCTTTCAAATTCTTCCGATGTGTGAAATTGTTGATTAAATTGACTTAAGCTTATTCCAGGAATTCCTGAGGCAATTCTCTCATATAACGAATTTCCACCTGCAGTGATCGCAATGTCATTTCCATTCCAATATGGAGAAAGATTTTTTTTATTAACATAGATATTATATTTATTTTTAATATTTTTTAATTTCTTAAGTTTATTAAGTTCTTTAATATATTTAGTTGAGGTTGTTGTAAAAATATTAATATTTATACCTTGAATATTATTTTCAATTATTTCCACTAAGGAAAATATAATGTTTTTTTGATCGGTGCCACCCAGCGTAATCATAATATTATTTATTTTCTTTTTAAATTTTGGTTTTTTTATTTTTTTATACGCTGCATCCATAATCATATACTTAGGTCCAAAAAGCAGGATTTGTTTTTTTAACTTGTATTCAATTTTACATTGTAGCGGGTTTGAATTAATGATCATATCTGATGGAAAATTAATTTTTTTATTATGATCACATATTAGTATAACCTTATGACCCAGTTCTCTAATTGTCTTAACAAATTCTTTATATATTTGATAATTTATTAAATCAATAATAAGTATTTTTGGTTTTTTTTTGAAAAATTTAAGTAGGTAATATTTTTCTTTATTAAATGATTTAAATTTATAGATGTTTTTATATTTAGTTTTTTTTTTTAAAATTTGATTAATACGTTCTTGTCTACCTTTCAAAATTAATTGAACTTTAATTTTTCTTTGTTTAAAAAAATTGTATAGATTTTTTGCTCTAATTAAATGTCCAATACCAATAGACTTATCGGTATCTGCTCGAATTATTACTTCCAAAATCTTTTTTCCCTTGATATGGAAAATAAATATTGTCCTAGATCGTTATTTTTATAGTTTTTTGCAATTTTAATTAATTTACTTTTGGTAATCCATTTATTTAAAAAAGCATATTCCTCTAGGCAAGCTATTTTTGTTCCCTGTCTTTTTTCAATAGTTCGAATGAAGTTTGAGGCATCTAAAAGACTTTCATGAGTACCCATGTCTAACCAGGCAAACCCTCTTCCTAATGTAATCACTTCTAATTTATTTTCTATTAAATAAAGATTATTAATATCGGTAATTTCATATTGTTTCCTCTTGGATAAAACTATTTTCTTACAATAGCTAATTATACTGTTCTTATAAAAATAAAGTCCTGTTACCGCTAGATTTGATTTTGGTTTTTTTGGCTTTTCATCAATTGAAATCGGATTATTATTTTTATCAAAATTTACAACACCAAATCGGGTTGGATCACTTACTTGATAAGAAAAAATGGAAGCTTCTTTTTTACTATTTTTAGCTTTAATGAGTTTCTCTCTTAGAGATGAGCCATAAAATACATTATCCCCAAGTATAAGAGCGACGTTAGCTTTTTTGATAAACTTTTCAGCTATCATAAATGCTTCGCCAATACCCTGAGGTTTTGTTTGTATTAGATAAGTGAGCTTAATACCTATATCACTTCCATTTCCAAACATTTTTTTATATAAACCAATATTTTCTTTGTCTGAAATAATAGCTATATCTCTAATGCTGGCTAACATTAAAACTGAAAGTGAGTAATATATCATTGGCTTGTCATATATTGGTAAAAGATGCTTTGATATTACTTTAGTCACAGGATTTAGTCTTGTACCCAATCCTCCTGCAAGAACTATTCCTTTCCATTCACCCTTCATATATACCTGCTCTTTTTCTTAATTTTTTGGATTGCTTATTTTTTTTAAACCAATTTATATTTTGTATATACCACAGAATTGTCTCCTCTAAGGCTTTTTCGAATTTATATTCGTATTTATAATTTGTTTTTCTTATAAATTTACCAGCATTTATAGCGTACCTTTTATCATGAGCTGGTCGGTCTTGAACATGCTTAATTAATTGTGAATAGCTTTTAATCTTTTTTGACGGGCATATCTCGTCTAATTTACTACAAATAATATTTACTAATTTAATATTACTAAGTGCAGTACCAGATGAGATATTATAGTGTTCTCCTATTTTACCTTGATTAATAAGTTTTAATAAAATTGATATATTTTCTTCAACAAATATCCATTCTCTTACTTGTTTTCCGTTGCCATAAATTGGTAAGTTACGATGCTCAATGGCATTGAGAATTATAAGTGGTATTAGTTTCTCAGGCAATTGAAATGGACCAAAATTATTACAGCAATGTGTGGTTATGGTTGGTAGTGAATATGTTTTGTGCCAAGCTCTAACTAGTTGGTCTGCAGCAGATTTAGAAGCAGAGTACGGTGAATTAGGTCTATGCTGATCTTTTTCACTACTTTTTTTCCCAGCGGGTATATCACCATAGACTTCATCTGTTGAAATTTGAATAAATTTAAACTTTTTTCTATCAAATGAATTAGATTTTGAGTAAACATTTTTTGCATACTCTAGTAAATTATACGTTCCAATAATATTAGATCTTATGAAATCTGATGCATCATCAATTGATCTATCGACGTGACTCTCAGCCGCAAAATTGATAATAACATTCGGTTTGTAATTTTTTAGTTCGTAATTTAATTTTTTTTTGTTACTAAAATCAAATTTTTTATGTAAATAAATAGATTTATCAATTTTAGGGATGTTATTTGTATTTCCTGCATAGGTAAGTTTATCAATATTGATAATTTTATTTTTTTTATCAGAACAAATTCTTCTTATAAAAGCGGATCCTATAAAACCACATCCTCCTGTTATTAAATATCTCATTAATCTCTATTTAATTATTTATAAAATTATTTCAAATTAAGTCTTTTTTAATTTTGATAGATAAGAAAAAAGCTCTTGCCTTCCAGATATAATCTCAACTCCATGCGAAGCTCGATCATTTTTCATGATACATCCAGTAGGATCATAATAAACACTTTGCAAATTATGAATTTTTGAAACAACCCCAGTTGATGTAAAAGGAATGCTTATTGTAAGATTTGAACTATTCATTACTGATAAAGGCTCATATTCACTATCAATATTACTGTAAACTTCTTTATCGAGTTTATCTATTTTATTCAAATATTCATTTGATATCAATTCTCTAGGTGTACTTCTTTTAACTTTAAAAATAATTTTCATATCTAATCGTTGTGCTACAGAATGAATATCTTCATGAAATTGAATGATATTTTTTGCAGAATAATAAAGCTCATAAGGACAAATTGCTCTATAGACACCATCTTTAGTTGGCTGAACGTCAAAAACAGCTAGTTGAAAATTCTTTTTCTTATAGTTAAAAATTTTTCCTGATGATAATGGAATATTTCCCACAATTTTAATATTTACTTCTTTATTTATTTCTCTTCGAACAAACTCAGCTTGATATTCATCAATTACTAAATAATTTGGCCAACTTAAAATTTTCCATTGATTTGGCTGTCTACTGTATCCATTCTTAGTTTTAAAAGAATAATTGTTGCTTGAATAAAAATAAAAAAATATTTTATTATCAGCATTTTTTATTTTATATGTCCATAATGGCCTATAATGCGGCTGGGAATTGTTAAAGTAAGACTCATCTGGAACTTGTTTATCACTTACATATTTGATTGCTATACATTTAATATAATCCTCTGTAAGTAGGGATAATTTTGATTTCCCAGTAAAAATACTCACTAAAGACTTAATTATCAAAGTTAAGCCGGCCATTGAAAATTTAATAAAATGATTAATTTCTACGGGGGCTGGTGGAAATAAATTAATTTTTTTTATTTTAAAAAATTTATTATCTTTTTTATTTTCATATTTAATATTACATAATATTTGATAACTTATTTTTTTTTCATTAATTTTTTTATAATTTATATACCAAGAGAAAAGATTATTAGAATGCACTGTACTTAAAGTTTTATCTATCTTGATCTCAGGAAGATCATGAAAATAAACTAATCTATTTTGGTTGTAAGACATCCCGTTATTGCTTAGACCTTCAATTAAATAATGAAAATAAGTTTTAACACCTATTAATACTCTTTTAATTAAAAATATTCTCCATAACATGTAACAATAAAATTTAGATATTTTTACATATTTTGAAATTTCTTTATGCCATTCGGGAGGAAGTGGTAACTTTAGAGCAGATTTATTTCCTATTGAAGCTAAAACTTGTCTATTGAAATTTATTCCACATAAATGCTTTATTAATAATTGCTTTACTGCTGTATTTATGATTTTTTTATTAAAACTTAATTGATTTTCAATAAAAATAAAATTATCTTCAATAATTTCTAACTCACAAAGTTTGTCTTTTATCTTTGTTAGTAAGTCAGTTTCTTTGCTCTTTAATAATTTTCTATAGCCCCTTATAAT
>MDTA01086521.1_pt1 | contig 14183 bp, 15 predicted proteins | sample 811151 | NCBI WGS metagenome assembly MDTA01 (sample SAMN05326648, study PRJNA326480) | marine metagenome | isolation source: seawater | place: Indian Ocean: South | collected 2010 | reverse complement strand
TCAAACAATAAGATTTTTAATAAATGCAGGACAATTTTAAATAAAAAAAACCCATCTAAGAATGACTCAAAGATGGGTTAATTTAATGATTAAAGATTTAAGCGAGCGCATCCATTACAGATTGTAACTTCATTGCAATTGACATATCACCTGATACTTTCAATTTACCTTGCATGAACGCAGACGTGCCATCAACCTCGCCTGATCGCATCTGCTCAAATGTTTCTAAAGACATTGATAATGTGCAGTCAGCATCTTTATCTTCATCAGATACAGTATTTGGATTAGATTTTCCGTCTAGAAAAATACATCCTGCACCCTCAAAATCAAACTTTACTGTCGCTCCAAGTCCAGTATCTTTACCTTCAATACCTTTTTGAAATTCTGCTAATAAGCTAGCTACATCAGCCATATAATTTCTCCATTAATTATTTAAGAATGGCATAAAAACAATTTACATTATATATGTCAATATTAATTTTTTAACTTTATATGAAAAAACCTATTTTCTGGGAAAAAGCAAAAAAGCACCTTATCAAAAAAGATAAAAAGCTAGGAAATATAATTAAATCGTATCCAAAAGATTTTCTTTTTTCAAAATCTGATCCCTTTTATACTTTAGCAAGATCTATAGTAGGGCAACAAATTTCTGTAAAAGCAGCTCAATCGGTCTGGGATAAATTTGAAAAAAAAGTTAAAATCGTAAAACCAGAATTTGTAAAAAAAATGCATTACATGAAGTTAAAATCTTGCGGATTGTCACGGCAAAAAATTTCATATTTAAAATCACTATCAACCTCATTCATAAATAACGAAATCAACCCTCGAAAATGGAACAATTATAATGATGACAAAATTATTGATGAACTAATTACAATTAAAGGTATTGGAAGATGGACTGCAGAAATGTATTTAATATTTAATTTGTGTAGACCTGATGTTTTTCCTGTTGATGATTTAGGACTCATAAAAGGGATTTGTAATTGTTACAATCTCAAATATCCATTAGATAGGGATGTAGCCAAAAAAATTTCAAAAAAATGGGCACCTTATAGGTCTGTTGCAACTTGGTATTTTTGGAGAAGTCTAGACCCGATTCCTGTGGAATATTAATATGAAAAAAATTGATATCTCATATGCATCAAAGTCAGAGCATAATATTGCTCAGAGAATATTGATTAAGACAATTGAGCAATTTACTGGAAAACGTAAATTGCAAAAAATTTATAATGACTTCTCAAAAAATAACTTCAATCCTAGATATTTTTGGAGCGGAATACTTGAGTCAATGGAAATTAATATAATTGATAAATCCCAAAACGGCATTGATATTCCAGCATATGGATCACTTCTAATGATTGCTAATCATCCATTTGGTATAATTGATGGCCTGATAATGTGCTCTCTTGCTTCAAAGGTTAGGTCGGATTTTAAAATTATAACTCATGAAACGCTTCAGTTTGCTCCTGAATTAAATAATTACATATTGCCTATCGACTTTAATGAAAATAGTAAAACTACGATTAAAAATAATCTTATTACAACAAAGAAGGCTAAAGAACATTTACTGAATAAGGGCTTACTAATTATTTTTCCTTCAGGTAGTGTTTCTGTATCAAACAACCTTAAAAAAATGTATGAGGTTGACGAATGGAAGAACTTTACAGCCAAAATTATTAAACAAACCAAAACTGACGTGCTACCAATATTTTTTGATGGTAAGAACGGTTTACTTTTTCATTTATTTGCTTCAAAACTAAAAAATCAGACCCTGAAGTATTCATCTTATATACATGAAACAAAAAAAATGATTGGAAAGAATATAAATATTTATCCTGGAAATATTATAAAATTTAATGAGCTTAATGAATTTAAAGATAGAAGTGAGCTTACTCAATATTTAAAAATGGAAACTTACAAACTAGGAAAATTCGAATGAATTCTTTTCTTATATATAGTTTTTATCGCTTTAAAAAAATTAATAAATTAAAAAAACTTAAAAAAGACTTGGACACACATTTCAAGAATAAATTAGTCAAAGGAACAATTCTTTTGGCCAATGAAGGAATTAATGCCTCTATTTCTGGCGATCAAAAAACTTTAGATGGTGCTCTAAAATATATAAAAAAAAAAATTAAAAATAAGAAAGTTAAATTTAAAAATAAATGATACTGAATTTCTACCATTCAATAGAATGAAAGTAAGATTAAAAAAAGAAATTGTATCACTTGGTATAAAGAATTTAAAATTGAATAATCGCAAAGCAAATTATATTCATCCATCGGAATGGGATAAAATCATTTTAAACAAAAATATTAAAGTAATTGACGTAAGAAACACATACGAAATAAAAATAGGAAAATTTAAAAATACTATTAATCCTATTACAAGTACTTTCAGACAATTTCCTGATAAAATAAAAAATCTTAATTTGTCAAAAGAAGAGACTTTGGCAATTTACTGCACTGGTGGAATTAGGTGTGAGAAAGCTTCAATTCACTTAAATAAAATAGGTTACAAAAATATTTTACAATTAGAAGGAGGAGTACTTAACTATTTAGAATATAAAAAAAAATTTGAAAACACTAGAACATGGTCTGGGGATTGTTTTGTATTTGATGATAGAGTATCAGTAAATAAAAAATTAAAGAAAGGAAGATTTAACCAGTGTTATGGCTGTAGAAGACCTATTACAAAAAAAGATATGAGCTCAAATTTTTATATTAAAGGAGTATATTGCCCATATTGTTATAATAGGAAAAGCCAGGATAAAATTAAAAGTTCGCTTACGAGACAAGATCAGATTGAAAAAGCCAAAGAAAATAATACTTTTAGTTCCTTTATTAAAGTAGGAAAAGATTTTTAGCTTTATTATTTTTTTACTTTACTCTTTTCTAAATAGAGTAATGTATCAGAAACCATTTTATTAATGTCATTTTTGGGATACCACATTAGTTCATTTTTGGCTTTGCTAATATCTGCCCAGTATTCAGATAAATCCCCCTCTCTTTTGTTTAAAATTTTTAAATTAAAGCTCTTGTTAGATAACTTTTCAAACATCTTTATCATTTCAAATACACTATACCCTTTACCAGAGCCGAGGTTCCAAACATGATAACCTTTATGATTTATAATATATTCTAAAGCTTTTATATGGCCGTCAATCAAATCATCAATATGAATATAATCTCTTACTCCTGACCCATCAAAAGTATCATAATCATCACCATAAACTGGAAGGTAAGATCTTTTATTGAGTAGATATGATGAAATTGTTGGAACTAAATTAGTTGATCCATCAATCTTATCACCAATTAAGCCTGATTTATGGCTGCCAATTGGATTAAAATATCTTAAAACTCCAGCATTAAATGATTTATTTGAGTCATAAAAATTCATTAGTAATTTTTCAACTATATATTTTGTTTGCGCATATGGATTATCAGGGAGTTCAATTTTAAGTTTTTCATTCCATGGCAATGGATCGAGTTTATTATAAACAGTGGCTGAAGATGAAAATATTAAATTATTAACATTATTTTTTTTCATTACTTCAAGTAATGTAATTGTTCCCATAACATTTACTGAATAATAATCTAATGGACTAACAAAGCTCTCTGAAATTGATTTCAAACCCGCAAAATGAAATACTGATTCGATACAATTTTTTTTAAATATTTTATCTAACAATTCTTTGTCTCTTATATCACATTTAATAATATTTACATTTTTGCCCAAAATAGACTGAATAGACTTTGAAGAATTAGGGCTACAATTGGAGAAGTTATCAATAACAATTACATTATAATTGTTTTGTATTAGATTTACGACACAATGGGCTCCTATATAGCCGCATCCACCAGTAACTAATATCATTTACTGTTTTTTTTTATTAACTTATTTATATATTTCCCAAATTTCTTCCAGTCATCAGAAGAAATAATATACCCAATACAATTGTCTGAGCCGCACTTACAACTGTGATCTTTATAATCCTCACTGTCAAATTCATAACCATAATCATAGCTTAACTCCTCTCCCTTTTTAATATTTTTTATAGAAGAAATCCAAATTTCATTCTTAACGATATCTACTTCACAGTTCGGATCACAAGAGTGATTTATATATCTAGCTTTATTGTAGAGAGGTGATCCATCAATATCATATTTCTTATTTAATTCAAAAATATACACTGACCCAGTTACTTTAGAATTCAAATATTTTGTGAGTCTTTTTTCCGATCTTTTATCTCCTTCTGATTTAAGTATTTTTTCACCAATATACTCTATAATACGAGTACCTTTTTTTATGTTTTTTATGGCTACTATTCCCCTACCATGGACACTAGATTTTTTAACTTTCCACATCATTAAATAGATTAATTAATTTAAGATTTCCGATTATAAATTGAATGTAAATAAAATCCTAATGGAAAATAATAGATAGTGTTTATCCAATTATTAAAAAAACTCATTGATGGCTGAATAGGCCATAAAGTAATAAAGAAACAGATGAGGATACAAATCTCGAAATCAGATAGATTTCTCTTTTTATAAATAAATAAATTTATTGAAAAATTAATTATTCTATAATTGATATATAAAAAAGGTATTACTAAAAATAAAACTCCTATAATGCCAGTCTCAGACAATAATTGTAAATATGAATTATGAGAGTGAGTACTGCAAGTAAACCTATCTTTGTTGTATTTTTCCTTTTTACATACTTCACGATAAGTTTTAGGTCCAATACCTAATAAGAAATTGTCATAAAATATTTCTATAGAAGCAAGGTAAATCGGTACATGTCGAGGAGAAAAATTATCAGTTGTTATCGCAAGCTGACGAAGTGTATGGTCTATATTTCTCTCTTTTATTTGTGTTGAGTATAAAGTAATTAAAGCTATTAAAATTAATGAAAAAATAAAACACATAATTCTAATAAACCTTAATGATGAAACCAAAGAGATGAATAGTATTGTTAACATTAAAAGTAAAATGAATGCAGTTCTTTCTCCAGTGATAAATACTAGTAAATCTGAACCGATAAATAAAAATAAAAATAAAGATAAATATAATTTCTTATTTTTAGTATTTGAAAAATAGTAAATCAATAAACCAAAACATAATGGAAGCAGCCTCACAATGTAGCCACCTAAATATAGTTTTTCACTTAATAATAATGTTAATCTACTTTCACTGCTGGATACAATTCCAAAAAAATTAAATCCAAAGTAATACTGAAAGTAGCCATTCAATATCACAAAAATTAGAGTGAAGATAAATATTATTGAAAAATTCTTTAATATATTTCTGTCCTGATCTAATAAGAACCAAACGCACAACGAAAATAAGAAAAATCTAAAATATAAAAAACTTGCTTCTAGTGATAATTTTATAAATTCTGAAAATAATGATGAAACTATGAAATAAATAATAAAGAAAATAAAAAAATATGAATAATTATTAAAAAAATATTTTTTTAATTTTTCATTTATTGCAATAAAAAGAAATATAATAGCCATAATTGAAATTGATAAATCTGCTAAAAAAGGACCTGAAATTATAGAGAGAGGTGAAAAATAAAAAATTATCTTTAGAAAATTTATTAATATATTTCTATTAGGCAATTGATAACTTTTTTTTTATGGAAGTAATTCTTTTGAAGTTATATTTTCACTGAGTGTTCTAGCTCTAATATTATCCTGAACTACAACGAAAATTACTCCAAATCCAATGCCAAATATGATCGACAAAATATAGGTATATAAAATATTCATTCTAATATCTTTGATGGCTATTCTCTCTAAATTGTAGCTAGTGAGAACTGAAGTGGTCTTACGATTTTCTTTAAGTATATTTACTTCATTGATAATATTTTCAATTTGGAACATAAAAGTAAGAAATTCGTTGTATTTTTTAGTATTTTTTTCGTAATCTTTTGACCTTATTATGAGTTCTTCAACACTATCCGAGTCTGAATAACCAATTTTTTCATTTTCACTCAGTTTTTTCTCTAGCTGCGCAATCTGCTCACCAAGTATTTTGGTGCCTTGAAAGTATATATCTTTTCTATTTATAATTTGATTTTGAATACTTTCTGAAGTCTTTCTATCTTCATCCTCAGATATTTGTATCAAATACTCATTTTCGTATAATTGATCAATCACTGGATCTATGTATCCCATCTGATCAGCAATTGCTAAATTAATTGAGAGATCTTCAATATTTTTTTTGAGCTTAAGTTTTTCATGCTCATTATCTAAATTAAGATTATAAATTAGTTGTTTTTTAAAATTTTGAATATCAATTTCAGTATCATACTTCTTTTTCTCAAGATTATTTAAAAGATTATTAAAGGTACTCAGTTCAGAATTAATTACTAATTGACTTAAGATATCTACATTTTTTTGATCTTCAAATCTACTAGTGAACGTATAGCTACCTACTTTGCTAATATCACTATTTTTATCTTCATAATCTATCGAATCAAACATTATTTCAGGTGGAATTGAGTTTTTTGTAGAGTTATCAAGATTATCATAAGTATCTAAAAATAATTTATAATTTAAAAAATTATTTCTTTGAATTTTGAAAAATACCTCAGGCGTAAATTCCATTTGGTCCAGGGCTTCAAAAGCTTTTGGAGATAATAGAAATTTAATTGTATCGTTTTCTTTTACTTCTAATTCTGCACTATAAATTTTGACTAGATTTAGTTGTACTATAAAATTAATTAGCAAAGCAATAATTCCGAAAAAAATAAGTGTCTTGTATTCCTTAATTAGTACCAATAAATACCTAGTTAAATCGATATCATTTTGATTATAATTTAATGCTGTTTGATTACTCATCGATATTGTAAATATAATTTATATTACAAAAATAATCTATATTAATCATGTGATCATAATGTTGCTTCTTCAGTTTTAGATGCAGTAACAGGAGAAATTTTTTCTCTTAGTATATTCACGATTTCCTTATCATTATTAATATTAATAAGGTTATTAATATTGGATAAAATATTATCTAATTCATCGATGGGAACAAAACTCTCTTTTTCAACAAGAATTGGCTTCTCATTAATATCAGTATCTAAATTCATATTTTTCTCTTCAAATAAAAGCTCCTCGTGAATTTTTTCTCCCTTTCTTAATCCTATAAATTGGATTTCTATATCGCCATCTGGAAATTCATCAGATCTTTCTCTCAAACCAGATAAGGAAATCATTTTTTTTGCAATATCAAGAATTTTAATTGGTTTTCCCATTTTTAATACAAAAACTTCGCCACCCTTACTTATAAACATCGAATACAAAACTAATGATACTGCCTCAGGAATTGTCATGAAGTATCTTGTTACTTCAGGATGCGTTATTGTAATTGGACCTCCCTCATTTATTTGTTTTCTAAAAAGTGGAATGATTGATCCTGATGAATTTAAAACATTTCCAAATCTAACCATCGATAAGATAGTTCCATTTAATCTTGCTTTCTCTGAATAAGCTTGTACTAACATCTCTGAAAATCTCTTTGTCATGCCCATAACACTTGAAGCTCTAACAGCTTTATCTGTAGAAATCAGAATAAATTTTCTTACTTTAAATTTAATCGTATTTTCAATCATATTTTTTGTTCCAAAAATATTATTCTGAACTGACTCAATTATATTCTCTTCAACAATTGGCAAATGTTTATAAGCGGCTGCGTGAAATACAATTTCTGGCCTATTATCACGAAATATGTACTCCAATCTTTTAGAACTTTTTACATCACTTAATTTTGAAACTATTTTTGTATTTAACTTCTGAAATTTTTTTATTGACTCCAAAGAATTAGCAATATTATAGAGATTGAACTCACTATTATCTATTAGAATTATTTTTTTGGGAGCAAAACTTAAGACTTGCTTAGATATTTCTGATCCTATTGAGCCTCCTGATCCAGTAATCAAAACAACCGAGTTTTTTAAATCTTGTTGAATGACTTCTAGTTGAATTTTTGAATTTCTCTCAAGAACTTCGTCTAAACCTACATCTAAAAAATTCTCATAAATTATTTGACCGTTAATTAAAGAATCTATTCCAGGCAAGACCTTAATCTTTACTCTTATCTTTGAGAGAAAATTTACTATTCTTCTTCTATTGTAAATATCAATACTTGGGATACACACTAAGATTAAGCTAATACTATTTTTCTCAACATATTTTTTTACATCAATTGGTGCGATAATATTAATGTTATCAATTTTAAGTCCTTGTTTTCTCTTATCGTCATCAATAAAAGCAGATACTTTATAATTATTTTTTTGAGCAATAGAATTATAAAATTGAAGCCCCGCATCTCCTGCTCCGTAAATCAGTATCTGTTCTGATTTGTTTGCACCTATTTGAGTGTATATACTCCTGATAGCTATTCTGTAAGAAATAATAAAAAGAAAAAAAAGTAATGGTTGAACTATGGCTATAGATCTTGGCACGCCATAAGGCTCAAGATATACGATTAAAAAAAAAGCTATTACTAGGATTGTAGCAATAGAAAAGCCAATTTGAATAATAGCATTGAGGTTAACATATTTGGTAATTGATTTATAAACTTTATATAATATGAATACGCAGAAGTATAAAAGAAGGAAAAAAATAAATATTAATTTTTGATTATTACTTGGATCGTATATAAAGTTTTCTATTTGATGGGTATGGTCCAACAGTATGAAAAATGAAAGCCATGACGATACTAAATTAAAAATAGTATCTAAACTAATTAATAAAAAAATTTTATTTCTTCTTGAAATTTGATCTATTAAAATAAATAAATTTGACATACGAACTAATGACTAATATTGCTAATTTTAAAAATTTTTAAAATAGTTAAAAAAAATATTTTTAAATCTAATGCTAAACTGCGATTTTCTAAATAGTATTTTTCTGCATCAACTTTTTCTTTTATTGATAAATTATCTCTTCCATTAACTTGGGCCCAGCCAGTGATACCAGGTTTTTGAAGATGAATATTGCTTTTAGTTCTTAATGTAACAAGGTCTATTTGATTAAACAATGCTGGTCTCGGGCCTATAAAATTCATTTTACCTGAGATCACACTATAGAGTTGAGGAATTTCGTCTAAACTTCCTTTTCTCAATAATTGACCAATAAATGTAATATGTTTTTTTTCACCTTTCATTAGGTGAGTTGCTTTTTGGGGCGTATTGGCATGCATTGTTCTAAACTTTGGCATCAAAAATAACTTATTTTCTTGCCCCACCCTTTTCGACCAATGAATAATAGGAAGTCCAGATGATATAAAAATACTAATTGAAATAACAAATATCAACGGAATTAAAAATATTAAAAGCCCAAATGAAACAATTTTATTCATGCTGTATTTTATTAATTAATTTTTTTAATATTACTCTCATAAACTTTTAAAGTATCTGATGCACATTTATCCCAACTGAAACGTTTAACATTGGCGAAGCCATTCTTTATTAAATTATTTTTAAATTCTTTTTTTGTTAAGATATTATGAATCAAATTAGATAACTCATTTTTATCAAATGGGTTCGAAATAAGACACGCTCCGTTATGTGCCACTTCTCTCGTTACATCTAAATTAACAGCTAACACAGGACAACCGCAGGCCATTGCCTCAATAATTGGTAAGCCAAAACCTTCATAAATAGATGTATAAATAAAAATTTCTGCTGAATTATAATATTTTGCTAGTTGCTTATCACTTCCATCTACTCTTATAATTTTATCGTGCAAATTATGCTTTTTAATTATGCTGGTTTCCTCTTTAGAAAATTTTTCACCTCCAAATAATATTAATTTATAATTTGATCTTAAGTTGCTGTCTTCTATATATAGATCTCTAAGAGTTTTAAAATTTTTATATCCATTTCTTGCTCCAACGTACAATAAAAACTTTCCAAGTTTACTCTTTAAATTATTATTTAATTTATCCTTAAAAAAAATATTTTTATCAAAACCCAGGTGGATTACACTAATTCTTTTCTCATTAATACCATAAAATTTTATTAAATCTTTTTTTGTAGAATTTGATATACAAATTATATTACTGGCTTTTTTACAGGCAATTTTCTTTGAACGTGATACTTTTGCTGAATCTCTGAAATAATTAGGATATACCTCATGAGTCATATCAAATACAGTTATTATATTTTTAGAATTTTTACTTGTTTTGGAACCAGAAATAACAGAATAATAAGTTTTGTGAAAAACATCATAGCTTTTTGATGAAATAAATAAAAAATCTAAAATCATATTGAGATATCTTATTGCTCTTAAGATTAAACGCGACTCAATCGAAAAAAACTTTCCAGAAACAAAATCAGAGTCTCTGATAATATGACTAATGAAAATTGGTGATATAATTCTTGCTTCATTATTTGTTTTATTAAGCTCTTTAGCTAAGTAATAAAAATATTTTGATATTCCACCGTACTTTTGAGTAGTAAATATCTGATAATCAAATTTTATTTTCATAATTAATTTTCATTATTGAAAAATCTTTATAGGCAATAATACAAGCTAGCAGAACAAGAGGCGAGGCATTTGGCGAGTAAATTGATGCAATAAAAAAAACTGAAATAAAGGCTCTCATATTTCCCGGTCCAGAGGATCTTACGAAAAAAAATAAATATAATAACCCAAAAATACCAAATGTTCTAAAAAATGTAATAGGTGCTGATACTGCAAGTTGACCACCTAATGGCTCAAATAAATCTGGCGAATAAAAATATCCAAATGGAAAAGCCATTATACTTTTTAGGGAATTCATTAAACCTTCAATTCTTCCTCCATCAAGAAAAAAAATTGAATCAATTGTATTAATATTTTCATTAATAAGTGAATTCAATAAGTAATCGATTTTGTACTGATTAAAATCAGGAATTGGGAATATTTGATATGAAATAAATATAAGGTATGCAAAAAAAGTAAATAATATAATTCTCAATGGAAAATTAATTACTAAAAATCCAAAAATCATAAAATATCCGCTTGTTGATCTAATAAGAATTAGTTCAATTATTAAAAGAGCTGAAACAGGTAAAAATAACTTAGTTTTAATTTTAGGTCCGTAAGCTATTAAATAAGTAATGAGTGCATAAAAACTTGCTCTGGCAGCCTCAGAGTAAAATAATGATGCCCCCCTGTACGATTGACCTTGCCCGAGACTACCTTTACTAAATAACAAATTAAATTGTGTATCGTAGACAATTAAAATATTTGTGTTCTGAATAATTGCAAAAAAAAATAAAAACCAAAAAAATATTTTAGCAAATTTTTTTATTTCGTAATGAACTATTTCATTTGATACTATCCATAATCCAGCAATAAAAGTTAGAAAAACTAGTGTATATTTTAAAAGCAATAAATCTAATCCGTGCTGAATTACTCCTAATAAAAAGAATATAATGGGGAGAAAAAGTCCAATAATAATCATATTAGTTTTATAATTTGGCTTCACATATAAAAGTCCATAAGGTAAAGCCTCTGTTCTAGTTTGTACTGTTCTGATTTGATCGCTTACTAATGACGCAAGAAACGTTGGAGTAAATAATAAAAAATATTTGAAAAATAGTTTCATTACAAATGTCCTTTGTTAATTGAGAGGATCCTGCTTCTTAAGGTTAATAAATCCTTTGTTTCAAATAACGAGAAATGTTTTGAGATTTCTATATCAATTGTCTCTTGAGACTCTATTTCATATTGAGATAAAGAAAAGTTTGCTTTTTCAAGCATGTAAAGTAATTCTGAATGGCGTATCCTATTTTGATAATGATTAGGAGGGTTTAAAAAAAACCATTGAAAAGTATTATATCTTAAAAAATTCAGGTTAGATAAATTACGATTTGTATGTGAGTAGTGATCTGTATAATCTACACAGGAAATAAGAATACCATCACTCACTAGAACATTTCTCAAATTTAAAAAAATTTTATCTAATGATTTTTTGGGTATATGTTCGATTGTGTCTTTTGATACACATATGTCATATTTTTTTTCTGGAATAAAAGATGACATATTTGCTGGCGCGAGGTAACTAATTCTAAGAAAAGATAATAAATCATTAATATTTTTTAAGTTATTTAGAGGTTTAATATTTAAATGATTACAAATTTCGATATACGCCTGAAAGGTCATATTTGGATTCATCATTGGACTTACATCAATTACAGTTTGTTTTAAATTTTTTAAATTTAAAGATAAAAAAATATTCTGAGCAAGATTTCTTCCAGCGCCAAATTCAATTAAATTAATTTCATCACTCTTAAAAGAGTCTTTTAATTTTGTTAGAATAAATATCCAATCTTTATCAATCTGAGATATCTGTTTTGATGACCTTTTAGTTATATTATGCTGAAAATAAAATAGCAATTTTCCTGGTAAAGCTGATAAAAGCCAAAAGGCAAGAATTTTTAATTTCCAATTACTTTCTACTATTGAAGCTATAAATTTTAAAATATTATTCATTTCATTATAATAAAAAATATTTAATTCTTAATATTGTCCATCTTAGAGAGATCAATAAAAAGTGAATTAAAAAGATTATATAAGAGTTAATTCTACTCCATTTATATTGCTCGACTAAAATTTTTCTAAGTTTCATAATCGAATCTAATTTGTTTTTATAATGTTTGGGGAGGTGTGTTACATTATAAATATAATTATATTTTTTAGTAAATTTTAACTTTGGATTCATTATCAATATTTTATTCCAATAAACCCAGTCTTCTTTTTTTCCTTCATAAAATAAATTTTTTTTTGCAAGGCTTGTGTTAATTATTACACCGCCAATCATAAATGGATTAACAATAAATTTTAAATAAATTGGGAAAAGTGGAACACTTATTAATTTTAATTTTTCACTAAATTTAATATAGGAATTACAAATTATCATCACATCTTTATTGTTATCGTCATTAGACAGGGTTTGAATATGTTCAATTGCATCTTTTAACAACTCATCTCCAACATCTAAAAAAATTACAAAACTATTTTTGTTTTCATTTATTAAATTTATACCTTTATTTCTTGCCGCTGAACGCGATGCAACTGGGTTAATATCAATAATTTCTAAAGTGTAATTACCTGTAGTTCTAGAAATAATTTTAGGTTTAACGTTATTATTAAATATAATTTTGTGATTAAAACTATATTTATTTAAAAATTTTGATGCTCTCCTGACACTCAGGATAGTTTCTTCCAAACCCTCTAGAGATCCAGCTGGAGTAACAATATTTATCTTTACACTCACCAAATATATCTTTACCAGCTAGGTGAATTTAATACATTTTTTTTATTAAAATTATCTTGAGTTGACTTGGCTAGTAATTCAATGTCCTCTATTAATCCTTTATTGAGTAAAATAGGTTGAAACCCAAGGCTTTTCAGACCATCATTTGAAACCTCTAGTTCATTCTCTGCAAGTTCTTTTCTTGGATTATCAAGGTAATCTATATCTGAACCATATTGTTCCGAAATAATATTAGCGATCTGACTAACGGAAAGTACTTCGGAAACTTGGTTGAAAATTCTAACTCTTGTTGTATCAAAATCATCATTTTCAACAGAAAGTTTAATGCACTCTGCCGTATCATTAATATTTATAAATGCTCTTTTTTGTCCACCCTGTCCATAAACAGTTAAAGGATGATTATTAACAGCTTGAGTTATAAATCGATTTAGTACAGTTCCATAAATCCCGTCATAATCAAATCTATTAATAAGATTTTTTGATAGCTTTGTTTCAGGTGTTTCAATACCCCACACAATACCTTGATGTAGATCAGTTATTTTTAATCCCCAATTCTTATTATAATATTGAAAAATTATTTGATCTAAGCTTTTAGTTAAATGATAAATACTTCCAGGATTAGTAGGGTATAAAATATCCATACTTTTACCTGTATCAGGAATGTTTACATTTAAATACCCTTCTGGTATTTTTCCAAATTCTTTAGAATAACCATAAACACCCATTGTTCCTAAATGAACCAAATGAATATCTTTATTGATATCTACTATTGCTGAGCATACATTATGAGTTCCTGATATATTATTTTCAATTGTGTATCTTCTCTCACTGTCACTCAACATTGAATATGGAGCTGATCTTTGTTCAGCAAATTGAATTATTGTTTTAGGTTTGTTGTCT
>MDTA01023931.1_pt1 | contig 14183 bp, 8 predicted proteins | sample 811151 | NCBI WGS metagenome assembly MDTA01 (sample SAMN05326648, study PRJNA326480) | marine metagenome | isolation source: seawater | place: Indian Ocean: South | collected 2010 | reverse complement strand
CTGGATGAAGTTGTTGCCGAAGGCCTGGATGTACATGTCACGTCCAAGTCCCGAGATGATGCCCGATGACATCGAGAACCGGAGATCGAACGGGGATCCGAACGCGAAGCAGAGTTCACCTTGTTCCAGAATCTGGTCGAGCGACCGTCGGGTCGCGGGAATGAGTCGGCCCGAATCGATCTTCAGCACGGCGATGTCGGTCGTGGGATCGGTACCGACCACGGTGGCCGACCGGATTTCTCCGTCGTAGAGTTCGACTTCGAGTTCATCGACGCCCTCGACGACGTGGAAGTTGGTCACGACATGACCCGCGTCGTCCCAGAGCCAGCCGCTGCCGGTGGATACACCCATCGGATACCGCTGTCTGCTCCATCGACCCTGTCGAGTGGTCACATTCACGCCCGTGACATGGACGACCGACGGGCGTACGAAGTTGGCGAGATCGCGAGTGGCGCGGGAGATTTCGGTGAGGATGCCGCCCGGGGCGGCCGTCTCGTCCGCGGATTGTGCCGCGGCCGTGAGGCGAAGGCCGGCGGACTGCACTTCGGACACCGTGTCCTGGTGTCGAATGGAGCGGATGATGTCCGGCGCGATCGCAAGCACGAGGACGCCAACGAGGGCGACCAGCATGGCTGGGAGCACGGCGGACAGGATGGATGGGCGACCATTGGTCATGGGCACACTCCTTGCTTTCAAAGCATACGCGCAGAGTGGCCGCGAGGTCGGCTTGATTCATGAAGGAAACGAGTTGGCCGCCGTGTGGATCGATTGGATCGGCCCAGCAAGGATCCCCGGCTATTCCCGGACGTTTGTCGAGGGGGTGGAGCCGTCCTTCATCCGGTATGGATGCTCTCCCAGATCACCAGCCGACACCTTTCGTCGCCATTCCATGGCGCTTTCGACCAGCTGGTTGCCCAGGTCGCTGATGGGCTGGGCGAATGCCGGCTGCCAGTCGGTCAGACCGAGCAGATCCTGCGTCACCACGATCTGCCCATGGCAGGCGGTGCCGGCTCCGCATCCGATCACGGGAACGGTCGTGGCCTCAACCACGGCAGTGGAGACTTCGTTGGGTACCGCTTCGAGCAGGAGCAGTCTTGCGCCGGCGGCTTCCATCGCGATCGCGTCGTCGACGATGGCCTGCAACGCCTCAGCCGTCCGACCAGCAGAGCGGTAGCCGCCTTCCTGTTTCGCGCACTGTGGCCGTGAGCCCAGATGGGCGACCACGGGAATACCGGCTCGACTCAGTTTGGCCACCAGCGGCGTCCAGTCGCCATCGACCTCGAGCTTGACCGCATCGGCTCGCCCTTCGGTGAGGAATCGCATCGCGTTGCGAACCGCGTCGGCATCGTCGCACTGATACGAGCCGAAGGGCATGTCACCCATCACGAAGGTGTTGGGAGCCCCCCGCTTGACGGCGGCGGTGATCATCATCATGAACTCCAGCGGAGCGTGAATCGTGCCGGGTTGCCCGAGAATCATTTCCGCCGCGGTGTCGCCAACCAGCAGTACCGGAATACCAGCTCGTTCCATCCATTTCGCGGTCGTGGCGTCGTAGCAGGTGAGACATGCGAAGGGTTCGCCGTTTCGGGCCGCCTTGCGCAGCGTCTGCAACGTGACACCGTGTCCGGTGGGAGGAACGGGTTTGGGTTCGTAGGGTGAAGTGCTCATGGCAACGGGCGATTGTAGCTTCCCGGCGTGGATCAGAACTTGTCCCACGGCATCTTGGTGGTTCTTGGGGCCTGCAGGCCGCCAATGGACCGGATCTGGGCTTCGGTCAGCAGGATCTCCAGACGTCCGCGGATCTTGGCCGACAGATCGTCCCGTTCGAATTTGATCCGCTCCGATTCGTTCTTGGCCTCCTCGAAGGCCTCGAAATCCTCGGGTTCGGGCTTGGTCATTCCGAGACTCTTGGGATCGGGCATCAACAGCATCTGCTCCACCATTCGATCACAGCAGGCCTCGTACCGTCGCGTGTAGTCGTCATGCATCATGAGCAGTTCGGCGCGGACCGATTCATCCAGATCATCCAGTGACATGGCGGCCATGAGTTTGTCTCCCATGTGCCGGGGGTCGTTGTAGATCATCGGGTAGACATTCTCCCGGACACATCGGTTGAACCGCGCCAACGCATCGTCAGGCAAGACCCCTCGAACGGCCTTGGCTGCGGTTTCATTGCGCAACTTCGCCTCCTGACGGAGCGCCTGACGTTGACGCCCGCTCTCCTTCATTCGTTCCCAGACCTTCATCGCCTGTTCCGGATCGCCTTCGAAACCGTCCTTGGCCTGCATCATCTCATTCAACAACTTCGATTCGGCGTTCTGCAGCTCCGCCAGTGCATGGACACCCCTGGTTGCCGGTTCGTGCCAGTCCACAAGCGCCTGCAGCGCAGCGCGTCGGTCGGCTGCGTCCAGATCGAGTTGATCGAGGATCTTCATGAAATCGAGTTCGCCGGCCAGCGAGGTCTGCGGTGCCATGGCCCGGACGATTCCGCCCATCGGGTCACCGGATGCCGCGGCGTACATGCGTTGCCTGGCCAGACGATGCCAGTGCAGAATGATCTGATCATCGGCATCCTCGATGGCCAGCACGAGATCGTCGAAGAGCTGATCGTCGAGCTCCCGGAGTTGGGCGATCGATACCTTCTGCTTGGCCCCGATCGTGTTCGAGAACTCGCTGAACGCTTCGCTGCTCTTCTCCGCCTTGGCCCCGCCGATGCTGCTGGCTGCCATCTTCATCATGCCTGCCGACTGGGCCTGTTTGAACTCGGTCTGGATGCCACGGGCCTTGCCGTCGTAGGTTTCATGGAGCATGTCGATGATGACGCGATCCTCGTCGTCGGCACCGATGTCCGTGGCGAGCCGCTCCAGTGACTGCCTCGATATCGGATCGGGAATCCGTCCGAACATGTCCATCGCACCGCCGAATCCGGACGCCTCGATCACCGCCGCTCCCGAGGTGCCCGAGGTGCCCGAGGCGTCTTCATCCGTCTGCACGATCACCGTGGTGACCTTCATCTCTGAACCACCGGATGCGCCGTACCGATCGATTTCGGTGGCGACCGGATCTTCGCCGTCAACGGCGGCGAGATACTGCACCAGGCCTGGCTCGGCGTCGGGGCCGAGGAGGCCGCGGAATGCCCGCGCCGTCTCCACGTTGCGTTCATGGAGATCGTTCTGGATGGCTTCAATGGTGGTGCCCGCTCCTTCCATCTTCAGGAAGAGGACCGAACCGGATTCCTCGGCGGCTTGTTCATCGAAGTACTCGACGGCCCGTTCGTGAATGGGTCTGATCCGCGCATCATGCATGGCGAGCAGTTGTTCCAGCTCGCTCGCCACCATGTCGTCCGAGGCCTCGTCGATGGCCTTGACCAGCACCGGACGGAGTTTCATCATTTCAATGGGATAGGCTCGACTCCAGACGTTCCATCTGAGCGTTCGGCCCTGTCGGTCGGGCAGGGTCGAGGCCACGGTGTCCACTCCGCGGTGCAAGGCCGCCCGGAGTTTCACATCCGTCTTGATCGCGTCCTCGTAGGCCATTCGCCATCGTTCCATCGAGGCGTCCTGCCACAGTCGCCACCCCTCCTTGGGGTCCGTATCCGGATCCTTGCCGGCGGTGATCGGGCCAAGCTCCTCCTCGAGTTCGACCTCACGGATGCGCCCCTTGAGCCGCTGTTCGTGCAGTTGGCGGGTCAGCCGGGTCCGAACCGCCTCATGGCTCGCCAACGCCTGTTCAACCGCGGCAAGCTGCTCGTCGTTCAACTCATCCCATTCGACGAGTTCCCGCAGCTCGAGCCTGGTGATCCGGCTCTGGGGTGAGTAGCTCTGCCATGGCCAAGGCGTGTCGAGTTTCCGCTGCCGCTCGCGCCAGTCCCGGACGATTTGAAGTCGCTCGGCCTGGGTGGGGCCGAGGACGGTCTGGACACCGTCGAAGAGGTTTGATTCATTGGATTCGAATCGGGCGGTGATTCGCCGGAAGTCGTTGATGCGTTCCGTGGTGGCATCCGCGTCCTGATCACCGGCCATGTACCAGCGGTCATGACCCTCCATGAACTCCGCGATGGCCCCATCCCGAAGGTTCATCATCGATTCGAGGTAGTTGCTGTGAGCGGCTTCCAGAGCCCCGATCTGTTCGGAGGAAAGGTCCAGGGGCACGAGGATGGACTGGAAGCTGTTCCAGTCGAGCGGGTCGGGAAAGACACCATCGGTGCCCTGGGCCGAAGCCGGCAGGGTGGGGGCGCAGATGGCCAGGCACAGGATCAACAGGAATCGGGCGGCTCGATACAGGGGCATTTCAAGGGGCTCCTCAAGGGTGGAGCATGTTCGGTGCTCCACGTATTGCAACACTATTCCACCAGACGTCGACCGTGTCGAGCGTTGCTCGAAAAGACCTGTCCACAAGCCATCTCCAGTGGGCATTTCGAGGGAAATTGATGCTTGAGCCGGTATCATGCATCCCCATGACCACCACCAGAACCGCCTCCATTCCAGACCAGATCATCCATTCCGGAAGGAATCGCTCGATGACGAATCCACCTGCAGTGCGCGATGTCATGCGCGAGTTCGGCGACGACTACGGCAGTCGCGTCTTCACGGGCAACAATATCCGCCGTCGAATCTCACCCAACTCCTATGAGAAACTCGAGCAGACGATCCAATACGGAACGAAACTCGATGACGACATCGCCGACGAGATCGCAGCCGCGATGAAGGAGTGGGCCATCGAGAATGGATGCACGCACTACTGCCACTGGTTCCAGCCACTGACCGGCGCCACGGCGGAGAAGCACGATTCATTCCTGGACTTCGACGGCAAGGGTGGAGTGCTGGCCGAGTTCACCGGCAGCAGTCTGATCCGCGGTGAGCCGGATGCAAGTTCATTCCCCTCCGGCGGCATTCGCGACACCTTCGAAGCACGCGGGTACACCGCATGGGATCCCACGAGCCCGGCGTTCATCACCCTCAATGGTGGCGAATCGACTCTGTGCATTCCAACCTGTTTCGTGTCCTGGACCGGTGAATCGCTGGACCAGAAGACACCGCTGCTTCGTTCGGTCGAAGCCCTGAATACACATGCGATGCGGCTGCTCAAGGTCTTCGGTTCGGGCGATGGCGTACAGCGTGTGACCTCGACGCTCGGTGTCGAGCAGGAATACTTCCTCGTCGACGAGGACCTGTGGATGATGCGTCCCGATCTCATGCTCTGCGGTCGCACGATCATCGGTGCCGATTCGCCCAAGGGCCATCAGCTGGACGACCACTACTTCGGTTCGATCCCCAGCCGGGTGCAGGCGTTCATGGGCGACGTCGAGGAACGACTGTACAAGCTCGGTATTCCGGCCAAGACCCGGCACAACGAAGTCGCGCCGGCTCAGTTCGAGATCGCGCCGCTCTTCGAATCGACGAATGTCGCCTGCGACCACCAGATGCTGACCATGAGCGTCTTGCGCAAGGTCGCACGCGAGCACGGACTGGTCTGCCTGCTCCACGAGAAGCCGTTCGCCGGCGTCAACGGATCGGGCAAGCACAACAACTGGTCGTTGTCGACGGATGCGGGACGCAATCTCCTGTCGCCCAAGCGAACGGTGCACGAGAACCTCGAGTTCCTCACGATCGTGACGGCCGTGGTGCGGGCCCTGGATCTCCATGCGGACATCCTGCGGGCCTCGATCGCCAACGCGGCCAACGACCTGCGACTCGGTGCCAACGAAGCGCCGCCGGCCATCCTGTCGATCTTCGTCGGCCACATGCTGCAGAACATGATCGACGAACTCAAATCCGGAGCGCCCATCGATCGGGCCGAAGGGTCGACGCTCAGTCTGGGGCCCAATGCGATGCCGACGATCGAGCTCGATGCCGGCGATCGAAACCGGACCAGTCCGTTCGCCTTCACCGGCAACAAGTTCGAGTTCCGCGCCGTGGGCTCGCAGGCCTCCGTCGCCTGGCCCAACACGGTGCTGAACACGATGATCGCCGAGTCCCTCGATCACATCGCCACCCGGTTCGAGGAGGTCATCCAGGACGGCATGGACGAGACGGCCCGGGACGAGGCGGTTCGTGGCATTCTGGCGGACATCATGCAGCAGCATGACCGAGTCGTCTTCAACGGCGACAACTACTCGGATGAGTGGAAAGCCGAGGCGGAACGCCGCGGCATGCCCAATCTGGTCAGTACTGCCGATGCACTGCCTGCATTCTCAACGGACAAGGCCAAGGCGCTTTTCGATGCCTACGGCGTCATGTCCGTCAACGAGTTGGAGGCACGCGTCGAAGTGTTGCACGAAAACTATGCTTCCGTGCTGGCCATCGAGGCGCGCACCATGTTGAACATGGTCGACACCCAGGTCATCCCGGCCGCCGCTCGGTATCAGTCGGAGCTGGCAGATACCGTCGCCGGCACCCAAGCCGCCGGCGTGGATTCATCCGCGATCAAGCATCGACTGGCCACATTGGTGGAACACACGAACGAACTGCAGGCTGCAACCGACGATATTCGTGCTGCAATGACGCACTGCGACGGGCTGGGTGACGATCAGGAGGCCCGGACGCGAGCTGTTCATGATTCACTGCTGCCGGCAATGGAACGAACTCGTCAGGCGTGCGATGCAGTCGAAGGCCTGGTGTCCAGCGACCTCTGGCCGCTGCCGGGCTACACCGATCTGCTGTTCAGCAGCCTCGCCTGAGTTTCATTCAATCAAACCGCTTCGGCTCCACCGAGATTCACTTCGAGGTGGAGCCTTGCTTTTTGACCGCATCCATCGCCGCCTCGATCTCGTCCGCGTCACCGAGAAAGCGTCGGTTGCCGGGCACACCCTCGTCCGACACGTCGTACACGATCGGGACACCGGTCGGAAGATTCAATCCCACGATCTCTTCATCCGAAATACCGTCGATATGCTTGATCAGGGCGCGAAGCGAGTTGCCATGGGCGACGATCAGGACCCGCTTCCCATCCAGCAGTTGCGGTCTGATGACGTCGTTCCAGTAGGGCATGGCCCGGTCCACCGTGTGCTTGAGGGCTTCGCAGCAGGGGATCTGGTCGCGGGGAACAATGTCGTATCGTCGATCGTGGCCGGGCCAGCCGGGGTCGTCGGTGGACATTGCCGGGGGTAGCGTGTCGTAGCTCCGCCTCCAGATGAGGACCTGCTCCTCACCGTGCTCATCGACCGTCTCGCTCTTGTTGAGGCCCTGCAGTGCGCCGTAGTGCCGTTCGTTGAGCCGCCAGGTCCGTTCGACCGGCAGCCACATGCGGTCGAGCTCATCGATGATGCACCACATCGTCCGAATGGCCCGCTTGAGCATCGAAGTGTGGACGACGTCGAAGTCGAAGCCCTGCTCGCGCAGCAATGCACCGGCGGCGTGGGCCTCGCCGAGTCCCTGCTCGCTGAGGTCGACGTCGACCCAACCGGTGAACCGGTTTTCCTTGTTCCAGAGACTTTGTCCGTGCCGCACCAGTACGAGTTCGTTCATGCACTCATTCTACCGGGTCCAGATCGATCACCACCGGAGCATGATCGGAGACTTCCAATCCGGCCTCCCGATCGACGAAGACATTGGAGATTCGCCGTGATGCCGCCGGATTGGTCAGCATGTAGTCGATTCGCCATCCCCGATCCAGCGCCCGGGCCTGGCCGCGATTGGACCACCAGGTATACGGCCCGTCCTGGTCCTTGAATCGCTCTCTGATCAGATCCGTCCAGCCGGTGCCGACCAGTGCATCCATCCAATCCCGTTCATGGGGCAGGAAGCCGGACGTCGTCTGGTTTGATCGCCAGTGGAAGATGTCCTGGGGCGACCTGGCGATGTTGAGGTCACCGGCCAGCACCAATGCTCGCCGACGGCGCCGCAGCGTGGCGGCAAACGGCGTGAACGCATCCATCCACTGGTTCTTCTTGACTTGCGCGGCATCGCTCGAGGAACCGGACGGGAGGTAGATGTTGAGAAGATCGACGTCATCGGTTCGAGTGAACAGCACGCGGCCTTCCGGATCGTCGGCGCCGTCGATGCCTGTGGCAATCTGTTTCAGCGGCGTTCGACTGAAGGTGGCGACCCCCGAGTACCCCTTCTTCTCGGCCGGGTGCCACAGCACATGCCAGTCTTCGGGCTCGCACCATGCATCCGGCAACTGTTCCGGCAACGCCCGCACTTCCTGCAGCATCATGACATCGGGTCGGAGCCGCTCGATGTGCCGTTCAAATCCCTTTCGGATCGCGGCTCGGAGTCCGTTGACATTCCAGGTGAGTATTCGCATGGTTGATCCCTCTCGAGGGTTGCACTGTAGCAGGCAGCCGTCGGGTTGCTCTGGGCCGTCCGGATCGCAACAATGGCCCGTTCCCCACGCAGCGAGGTGAAAGGAACCTTTCAATGTCGACGCTTTCCATAGTCCTGTTGGTAGCCACAAGCGGATGGACCTCCATGAGCATGCAGAACGATTCACTACCAGTTCCCGATGCCAAGCAGCGTCCGGTGACCGACACCCGACACGGTGATGTCCGAGTCGATGAGTACGCCTGGCTGCGGGAGAAGGAGAATCCCGAGGTCATCGCCTACCTGGAGGCTGAGAATGAATACGCCAAAGCGCGAATGGCCCACACGGAACAGCTGCAGCAGACGCTCTACGACGAGATGCTCGGTCGGATCAAGGAAGATGATTCCAGCGTTCCCTGGCGCAAGGGCGATTGGCTCTACTACACCCGGACGGAGGAAGGCAAGCCGTATCCGATCCAGTGTCGCCGTCGAGGCAGCATGGATGCACCGGAGCAGGTGTTGCTCGACGAGAACGTACTGGCCGGTGATTCGGAGTACCTGAACATCTCCAACTGGGAGGTCAGTCCCGACGGCACGCTCCTGGCCTGGCTCGAGGACCGCAGCGGATACGAACAGAATGATCTGTTCGTCAAGCACATCGAAACCGGCGAGTTGATCGGCGAGCCGATCCGCAATCTCGGCCCATGGTCGCTCGCCTGGGCGAGTGACAATGAAACACTCTTCTACACGCGTCAGGACGAGACGAATCGCCCGGATCGTGTGTACCGCCGCAACATCAATGCCCCCGGCACCTCGGATGAACTCGTCTACCACGATCCCGATGGCCGATTCTTCGTCGGCGTCGATCGGACGCTCAGTGGAGAGTGGTTGCTGATCGGCTGCGGATCCCAGATCACCTCCGAGTACCAGGCACTGCCCGCCGACGACCCCAACGGCTCCTTCTCGATGATTGCGCCGCGTCGCAACGGGGTCGAGTACACCGTTGATCACCATGGCGACTTCTTCTACATCCTGACCAACGACGATGCCAAGAACTTCCGCATCGTGAAGGCGCCAGTACAGACGCCGGGGGCCGAACACTGGGTCGATGTGATCGCCCACGATCCCGATGTCCACCTGCTGGGCCATTCGATGTTCAAGGACTTCATGGCGGTGTCCAGTCGCGAGGGCGGGTACCGTGGAGTACGTCTGATGGATCTCGCCACGGGCGAGCAGCGTGCGATCACCCCCGACGAAGAGGTTTCCACGCTGTCGCCGGGTACGAATGCGTCCTATGACACCGACAGCTACCGATTCAACTACACATCCCTGATCACGCCACGGTCCATCTACGACGAAGACGTCAAGACCGGGGCCCGTACGTTGCGCAAGCGGACCGAGGTGCTCGGTGGATACGACCCGGCCGACTACGAGACGGTGCGCATGACCGCGACCGGTCACGACGGCACGGAGATTCCCATGTCGATCGTGCATCGAAAGGGTGTGCAACCCGATGGGTCCAACCCCGTGTTGTTGTACGGGTACGGTTCATACGGATCGTCGATGGATCCCTACTTCTCATCCAGTCGCGTCTCGCTGCTCGACCGTGGAGTCGTCTTCGCGATCGGTCACATTCGCGGCGGCAGTGAACGGGGCCGGCAGTGGTACGAGGACGGCAAGTTCCTCAAGAAGCGCAATACCTTCGAGGATTTCATCTCCTGCGGCGAGGCGCTGCAGGAGAGTGGATGGGCCGCTCCCGATCGCATCGCGATCCAGGGCGCGTCGGCCGGTGGCCTGCTGATCGGCGCCACGATCAACATGCGTCCGGATCTGTTCTGTGCCGCCCACGCCGGTGTTCCATTCGTCGACGTCATGAACACGATGCTCGATCCGAGCATTCCACTGACCGTGATCGAATACGAGGAGTGGGGGAATCCCAACGATCCCGTGTACTACGAGTACATGAAGTCCTATTCACCCTACGACAACGTCACGGCGCAGGCCTACCCGGACCTGCTGGTGACGGCGGGATTGAACGATCCGCGTGTCCACTACTGGGAACCCGCCAAATGGACGGCACGGCTCCGCGACCATTCGACGGGCGACGGCATGCTCATCATGAAGACCAACATGGGCGCCGGGCACGGTGGAGCAAGTGGCCGGTACGGCCGCCTGCGTGAGATCGCATTCGAATACGCGTTCCTCCTGGATCAACTCGGGGCCGCGGATGATTCCGTTCGTCGGTGAGCTTTCGGCGATCGCCGCCGCGGCCTGCTGGGTCGTGACGGCGATGGTGCTTGCCGCCGCCGGTCGGCGGGTCGGCGCCACGGTCGTGAACGCGACCCGGATCTGGCTGGCGTTGCTGATCCTGCTCATCGTGCACCGACTGCTGTTGGGCGACTGGTGGCCGGAGTTGACGTCGATGTCGTGGTGGTGTCTCGGCGCGTCCGGGGTCATCGGACTGACCATCGGCGATCAGTTTTTGTATCGAGCGCTGGTCGACGCCGGCCCTCGCATCAGCACACTCGTCATGACGGTGGCTCCGGCGCTCACGGCTCTGCTGGCCTGGCCGGTGCTCGATGAGCCGCTGACCTGGTTGGCGATCATCGGGATGCTGCTCACGCTGGGCGGCATCGCCTGGGTCGTGGTCGAGCGGGAGCAGGACACGAAGGGTCGCGCCTATCCGAATCCGGCTCGCGGCATCGTCTTCAGTCTGCTGGGTGGCGCGGGACAGGCGATCGGCCTCGTGCTCGCGAAGCTCGGCATGGGTGAGTTCGGCACGGACGGCAGCGTGGGGCCGTGGTCGGCCACGTTGGTCCGGATGCTCTTCGGCGGCATCGGCGCAACCGTACTCTTCGTGTTGTTCCTTGCGGGTTGGTTTGCGGACAAGAGCCCGGCCCATGAACCGGAGTCGCGGAGCAGACTGTCCGGCGGCAGGGTCTTCACCTGCATCCTGATCGGTGCAATCTTCGGTCCGGTACTCGGTGTCTGGCTCGGACTGGTGTCGATCGAGCGGATCGATGCCGGCGTGGCAGCCACGCTGATGAGCCTGTCCCCGATCTTCATTCTTCCCGTCGCCCGCTTCGTCGAGCATGAACACATCGGCATGCGAGCCGTCTTCGGTGCGGTGCTGGCGGTCATCGGGGTCGCAGTGCTGGTCATGTCGACCGGCAGTTCATCCCCGGTGGATCAGGATGAAGTGACGATCAGATCGGAGAGCGTTTCTCCGGGCTGGACGTCCACGGGCGGTTCCCCGCATCTGAACACTCTGGCCAGTGCGCCCGACAGTTCGACGTCGTCATCCTGAACGGTCAGGAAGCCGCCTTCCCAGAGTCCGACGACCGGGGTGTCGTTCATCTCGTGGAACTCACGGATGCGGTCGTCGCGTGTTTCACCACAGTGTTCGATCAGTTCATCACCGACCTGCACGAGTGTCTGGCCGTTGAAATAGTGGGCGTTGACCTGGAAGGGGACCAGTCCGAGGGTCTCGAACGACGCCGGCATCGTGATCGGCATGTCGTTGGTGGTCTGCATCGTCGGGCAGGCGACATTCGTTCCCGCGCTGACACCCATGTAGGGGAGTCCGTTCTGCACGCGCCGGCGGATCGTCTCGATGACCCCGGTCCGGTGCAGATCGGCCGTGAGTCGGAACGTGTTGCCGCCACCGATGTAGATTCCGTCGCACTGCTCGACGGCGGCGATGGGGTCGTCGAAGGTGTGGATGCCATCCAGGTGGTAGCCGGCGTGCAGCCCCTTCTCCGTCATCACCCGGACGTAGCCGTCGTGGTCATGCAGTGCCCAGGGGACGAAGAGGATGCGTTCGATGTCACCGAAGTGATGTTTCATCGCTTCGATGTAGACCGCCCTGCGTTCTTCGGTTCGAAATCCGCCGCTGCCAAGTAGTGCTTTCATGTGTGAACCGTACCCGGTACGCTCAACTTATGCTGCTGCCGCTTCTGGCCACCATCCTGCTTGCCCCGGATACGACGTTCAACACCTATTGCATGGACTGCCATGGTGATGGAATGGCCAAGGGTGATTTCGCGCTGGATGAACTCATCGCGACGCCCGGAGTCGACGACGCGGACCACTGGCTGGCTCTGCGGTCCCGGCTCCGTCACCGGGACATGCCGCCGGAAGGCAAGCTGCGACCCACGGAGGCCGAATACATTGAAATGGAACGTTGGGTGTCCGAACGCATCGAGACATTGGCCGCCGAAGCCGCCGCTCCCGGTCGCATCGGGCCGCGTCGACTGAACAACGTCGAGTATGCGGCCACGATCCAGGACCTGTTCGATGTGACGATCGACACCGAGGATCGATTCCCCGCCGACGGTGCCGGCGAGGGATTCGACACCACGGCGGACGTGTTGACGTTGCCGCCGCTGCTGCTCGAGAAGTACTTCGACGCCGCCGAGCTGGTGGCGCGACGCGCCGTTCGCGACGAGGATCATCCGGAGTGGACTGAGCGCACGGTTTCGGCTGAGGACCTGGCGACGACCGGTCGAGTTGCGCTTCGCAACCAGGTCCAGCGGATGACGTCGCGGGGGACCGCGGGCGCGACATTCGATCTGCCTCGGGCCGGTCAATACACCATTCGCGTCGGCGCCTACGGTGACCAGGCCGGTGATGAACCGGTCAGGTTGAAGCTTTGGACCGACAACACGTCGCGTGGCGTGATCGATGTGCCGTCGACCCGCTCCGATCCGGGTGTCCATGAACATGTGGTTGAACTGCCCAGCGGCCAGACCGAGGTGCGACTTGAGTTCGTCAACGACTACTACCGGCCTGACGATCCGGATCCATCGCAACGTGACCGAAATGCGGCCGTGCAGTGGATGACGGTCATCGGACCGACCGATCAGGTGGTGCCCACGGCCTTTCAGGATGGTCTGCCCGCGGCTCGGCCGGGCGAGCCGATTGCGACGAGTCTTCGTCGGATGCTTGCGTCTCTGCTGCCGCGAGTCTGGCGTCGTCCCGTCGGGACCGACGAGATCGATGCCTTGGTTCGGCTGGCCGCCGAGACCGGCGGAGCGCATTCAACGCTGACTTCGCAACTCAGAACCTGCATCACCGCCATGCTCGTGAGCCCATCCTTCCTGTTTCGGGTGGAGCTCGACTCCGATGGGCTCGATTCGTCGGAGTTGTCCGGCCATGAACTGGCGACGCGGCTGTCCTATTTCCTCTGGAGCACGACCCCGGACGATGCGCTGCAGATCGCGGCTCGCGATGGTGCACTGGCGACACCAGAAGGTCGGCGGCAGGCCGTTCTCCGCATGCTCGCCGATCCCCGTTCCGTCGCATTGGCTGAGCATTTCGCCACGCAGTGGCTCCAGATCCGTTCGCTGCCCGAGCGCACTCCGGATCCGCGTCGATTTCCGGGTATCGACCCGGCCCTGCTGCACTCGATGCAGCAGGAAACCATTGCGCTCTTCGACGACGTCATTCGAACCCGCCGATCGATCTGGGATCTGCTCGAGTCCGATTCGACGATCGTGGATGAACGATTGGCCAGTCACTACGGGTGGACCTGGCCGTACACGGGGGTGGAACTGCACCGGTTCGATATCGATCTGGATCGACCACGCGGCATCTTCGGACACGCGAGCATTCTCACGGCCACGTCGAATCCAACTCGGACCTCACCGGTCAAGCGGGGAAAATGGATTCTCGAAGCGCTGCTTGACGACCCACCACCGCCACCGCCGCCGGGCATCGATGCATTGCCGGAGGTGGCCGATGACCAGGCCGAACTTGCACAACAGGACCTGCTGGCCAGACACAATTCGGATCCGACGTGCAGAGCATGTCACGCGCGGATGGATCCATTGGGTCTCGCCATGGAGGCCTACGATGCAGTCGGTCGACGCCGGCCGGTGGACATGATCGCGAACATGAATCTCGAGGCGACGCTTCCCGGCGGACGCACCTTCGAGGGTG
>MDTA01174033.1_pt1 | contig 14184 bp, 18 predicted proteins | sample 811151 | NCBI WGS metagenome assembly MDTA01 (sample SAMN05326648, study PRJNA326480) | marine metagenome | isolation source: seawater | place: Indian Ocean: South | collected 2010 | reverse complement strand
GAGTCCGGCGCGTCTACCAGTTCCACCATTCGCCCTTTTTTTGAATAATCTAATTGATTTTTCTAACTATGAGAACAAAAATAATTGATGTGACAAACATAATTAGTGCATATGCTGCTGTCGGCACCATAAATACTATATCATCAAATAATTGTGTAGCTACAAAGACAGCCAAAGTTCCGTTTTGTAAGCCGCATTCAAGTGAAATACATTTTCTTTGCTCTATACCTGAAGCTAAATATTTTGCCATGAAATAACCAATAAAAATCATTGTGATGTTTAGAATAAAAGCTACTAAGCCAGCTCTAGTTATAAAGCTGATTATCTTGTCCCATTCTTCAACCCAAATAGAAATAAAAATAACTAGAAACAATATTACTGATATTCTCTGAACCAACAAAGTTTTAGATACGATGAAATCTGTCATTAAAGACCTTACAATCATGCCTAAGATAACAGGAACAGTTACTATATAGAACATTTTCAACGCTACTAATAACATTGATATTTCTCTTATAACTTCAATGCCTAAAAATTCCGCGGAATTATAAATAATTAAAGGTACTGTTATTACAGATATTAAACTCACAACTGCAGTTAACGTTACAGACAATGCCACATCTCCATTGGCAAATTTAGTTAAAATGTTTGATGTGACTCCACCTGGAGCAGCAGCAATCACCATTACGCCAAGAGCTATTTCTAAAGGCATTGGAATAATTTGAATAAGTAAGAGAGCTATTATTGGTAGCAAAATAACTTGTCCAAAAAAACCAATAATAAAATCTCTTGGAAAGATAATCACTCTTTTAAAATCCTTAGGAGTTAGTCCAAGACCCAAACCGAACATTATTATTGCGAGTGCAACTGGGGCTATTGATTTTGCAATTTCCATAATTTTAGTAAATTCTATTCCTCTATTTTAAAACTCGAATTTTTCATGTAATCAAATATATCTGTTAAAAATTCAGCGACATAATTTTGATTTAACATAAAATTATTTGCTATTTCTTTATTAAGTTTACCTGTGTCATTCATTTGATATTCAAGATTTTTATTTTTTTTAATACAATTTTGTTTTGTTAACCATTTTAATTTTCTAATTACAGTTGCTCTTGGTATTCTTGATATATCAGATATTGAAGAAGCATTAATTCCCCTGCTAACTTTTACTGTAGCTACCCTTTTATAATAGGTGTCAAATTTAATTGGTTCAAATAATAAACTTTTTTCTGCCTCTTTTGCTAAATGGTATTGGTGACTTAAGGCAATATTACCCCATACTATCCATGTTTCTAAGTCTTGGAAAGTATTTCTATGCCTGATCAAAAAAGGAATTTGCAATTTAAAAAATCTTAACCAAATAATTGTAAAATATTTTTGTATAAAATCACTAATTTGACTCTTTTTTAAAGCTTTTCCAAACCAATCGCTTCCTTGCATCATTTTCGATTTCTTTTCAACAAATGCAGATAACAGTTCAATTGTGTCGTTAGGTTTTTGAGTAACAAGACCTTCTCTACTAAAAATAATTGATTTGCCTTCACGTTTTAAAATTTTATCACTTTGTAGCTCGTTGACCTTACGTCTAATTGTTTCTTTGGGTATATTAAGTTCTAAAGATATTTGTATTAGATTTATTTTATCAAGTTTAATATTTTCTTGATCGTAAAATTCATCCATAGACTGGTATTGAAATTTGTCTGATAAATTTTGCCAGTAATTTCTAATTAAATAAATCATTACTATATATTTATCTAAATCTTTAAAAACTCTATAAGCTCGATTAGTCCATGCTTGTTGAAATTTTCCCCAAGTATCCCAATGAGACAAAATATTTTCTTCCAAATTTGATAAAACTAGTGACTTATCAAATTCAAATGTTTTTGAAACTGCTATAGTTTTTTTTGTTTTTATATCAATCGGTTGATTCATTATTTATTTTTCCATGTTACCGATTGATTAATCAAAATTGCCATTAGTATCCATATTATAAAAGTGTCTCCAGGAGAGAAGCCATACTCAGCCCCGAATAAACCAGCTACGATAACTATTCCATAAATAACAGCAGTGGATAATATTAAACTTGCCAGATACCTAAGGATTGTGCATTTTAAATTCATGATTCTAAAAAAATTATACGACAGATGTGTTGAGCTTGCTAGACATAAATTTTCGAAGCCTTTACTAGGATTTGTCGCTTTCATTGAGAGCTTTTTTTTTCCTGTACCGCCAGATCTTATGATTGTGCCAATGGTTGTAGCAAAGAGAGAGGATTATCTTAAAATTTTTCTAATAGCGACTGTGGGTTCTGTACTTGGAGGGTTATTCGGTTATATGTTGGGAGTATTCTTTCTAGATGCTTCGATGGTTATAATTGAGTTCTATGGTTATGAAGAAAAAGTTATTGAAATTCAAAATAAGATGTCAACTAAAGGAGGTTTTTACACTTGGCTTGGTATAATGTTTTTGGCAGGATTTACTCCTCTTCCATTTAAGGTATTTACAATAACAAGTGGTGTAATCAGTTATAGTCTTCCTGTTTTTTTTCTTATTTGTTTGTTTACTAGGGGACTGCGTTTTTTCTTAGTTTCATATTTTACAAATCTTTTTGGAATAAAATTTGGAGAATTTATTGAAAGAAAAGGTGCATTGTGGTTTTCAATTAGTGGAATATTAATACTTGTAATTGCTGTAATATTTTACTTAATATTTACTTAATCATGACCAAAAAAAACAAGCTCGTCCTAAATAGTATATTAATTTTCAGTATTTTATCACTATCGATAGCTTATTTTATTCAATTTGTTCTTAAACATGAACCTTGTAACCTATGTTTAATTGAAAGATATCCTTATTTAGGATCAATCATAGCAATATCTTTTTTATTTTCAGTTAACAAATTTGAAAAAACAATATTTTATGTTCTTTTATTACTATTTATTTTTGGAACATTAGTGTCCATATATCATGTTGGTATCGAACAAGGATTTTTTAAAGAGTCTTTTATTTGCAATCTCGAAAAAAATTCAGGAAACTTGTCAAAAGAAAATCTATTAAAACAGCTTGAAAAAACTACATTAATTAGTTGCAAAGACGTTACTTTTAGGTTTTTAGGGCTTTCACTTGCTACAATAAATACAATTATATCGTTTATTTTAAGTAGTATAATGTTCTTGTTAATAAAAAATTATGATCAAAACAAATAGAAAAACACTAGAAGAAATTATTAGAGTAGATCACGCTGGAGAAAGAGGTGCAATAAAAATTTATGAAGGACAATTATTAGCTCTAAAAACATTTAAACAAAATGAGTATTTAAAAAGAAAAATAGAAGAAATGAAAGAACATGAAAAAGAACATTATGAATATTTTGAAAATGAAATAAAAAAAAGAAATATTCAGCCAACTAAATTACTTCCACTATGGGACATAATGGGGGTAACACTTGGGTTTGGCACTGCTATGTTAGGGGAAAAAGCTGCCATGTTGTGTACAGCATCTGTTGAAGAGGTTATTGATGGTCATTATAAGGATCAAACTTTTAAGCTAGGTGATGACGAAAAAGAATTAAAAGAAAAGATTAAAAAATTTAGACAAGATGAGTTAGAGCATAAAGACATGGCATATGAACACGGTGCAACAAAAAAAGGTATATTTAGTGTTTTAGATAAGATTATTAAAACGTCTTCAAGAATTGCTATAACAATATCGGAAAAAATTTAATTAAGGTTCTAGTTCAATATCCCAATACAAATAATCCATCCAACTCTCATGTAAAAAATTCGGAGGAAAGTTTCGTCCATTTCTATGAAGATCTTCAACTGTTGGAGCATAAGGTTTATTTGATAATCTGAGTTCACAATCTTTATATAATTTACCACCTTTTTTAACATTACAACTTGAGCATGCTGTAACAACATTATTCCAGTCAGTTAGACCACCTTTGGACTTCGGCAAAAGATGATCAAAAGTTAAATCTTTTTTATCTCCACAATATTGGCAAGTAAACTTATCTCTTAAAAAAACGTTAAATCTTGTGAAATTTGGATTTTTTGACGGCTGTATAAAGTTTTTTAATGCAATTACACTTGGTAAATTCATTTCAAATGAGGGGCTTCTTATTTTTCTTTTATAATTTGAAACAATGCTAACTCGATCCAAGAAAACTGATTTTACAGCGTCTTGCCAACACCATATCGATAAAGGATAATAACTAAGTGGTCTAAAATCGGCATTAAGAACAAGTGCAGGGCACTTTTCTAATGGCACTTTATCAACTGAAGAAATAATCATTCTTAAAGCTATCTGATACAAAAAAAATTATCAAGTTATAATTATGTTGCAGTATTAAATATTACTATTTAAAATGTTTTTTTATAAATTGAAGCCCTAGACTAGACCCTTCAGTTGGTATTCGATGTTCACAGTTTTCAAATATTTTTGTCTCTATTTCGTATCTATTTTTTTTAAAAAAGTCTTTGGCTTCTAAGAATGCATCAATAGTAACAACTTGATCGCTATCTCCGTGCATTAAAAATATATTAGGCTTTGAGTTAATATTTTTTGACAAATGGTCTGTATTAATTATTTTTCCAGAATAACCAATTATAGAATTTATCTTGTCTTTACGTTTTATCCCAGTTTGTAATGTCAACATGCATCCCTGGCTAAATCCACCAATTATAATTTGGTTAGAATTTAAATCATTTTTTTGTTTTACCTCATCTATTAGTTGGTTTAATTTATTCTCAGCAATAAGTGACTTGGACAAGATTTGCTCCTCAGATTGATCCAATAAATCGAACCACTGGAATCCTGAGGGGCTTGCAGCACATTTTTCAGGTGCATCGGGACATATGAATATAGTTTCTGGTAAAAAAGTTCTCCAGTAACCAGCTAAAATTGATATGTCTTTACCGTCGCCTCCATATCCGTGACAAAGTATTACTGCATTTTTTGGTTTTTTTTTAGATAACGGATCTAAAATAATTGTATTTAATGAATATGTCATATAGATAAAATATTAATGACTGAACTTTTATTTAACTTTATTGGTTTTACTCTTCTAGGTGCTGTTGCCATTGTTTTAGTTATGGGTATTTATACTTTATTTAAAGGTGGAAATACCAGTAAAAAATATTCTAATAAATTAATGCAATTAAGAGTTCTATTACAGTTTATTGCAATTATTGTATTGGTTTTGATGGCATACTTTTTTAAAAACTAGATATATTTTTTTAAAAGTTTAATAAAATTTGCATCAGTAAAATCTATCTCTCCTACTACTCTTCCAAATTCCATTCCATTCTTATCAATTAGAATACTTGTAGGTAAACCTCTCATTTTAAATTGTTTTACTAGTTCAAGTTTTGGATCAAAATAAATATCTAAACTCAATACCCCAATAAATTTAAAAAAATCTTGTGCTTTAAGTTTGTTTGGTTTTTCCATGTTTATAGCATAAACTTTTATTTCAGGGTGTTTATGTGTGAGTCTTTCGAGAGATGGCATTTCTCTTCTACATGGTGCGCACCAAGTTGCCCAAAAATTCAATATCATGATGTTGCCTTTTTTGTTAGATAAGTCCACATCTTGAAGATTGAGATCTTTAAATTTGAGTTGCTCAATAATCTTGGGTTTTTCATAAATAACTATATTTTTAGAAAAATCCTCATTAGCAAAAAGGTTTTTGCTGATTAAAACCATGAGTATTATGTGAATATAGATTTTAAAAGATTTACTAATTTTCATATTAATTTAAATTAAATAACATAGATTATGGTAAATAAAAATAAGACTGTTTGGTCAAATAGATTCAAAGGCTCAACCTCTAAATCGTTTCAAAGAATAGGGTCTTCAATAAATGTGGACAAGAGACTCTACATCCAGGATATCGTTGCGTCAAAAATTCATACTCAGATGCTTATTAAAAATAAAATCATACCTACAAAAGATGGAAAAAAAATTATTAGAGGTTTGGATAAAATTAAAAAAATGATTGATAGCGGTAAATTTGTTTTTAAAGAGAAGTTTGAAGATATTCATCTAAACATTGAAAAAAAACTGTATGAGATAATTGGTAACTCAGCAGGATACATGCACACAGCCAGATCCAGAAACGATCAGGTAGTTACAGATTTTAAACTTTGGGTAAAAGAATCGACATATTCAATTATCAAAGATTTAAACTTACTGATGAAGAATATTATAAAGAAAGCTGAAAAAAATATAAGTACTGTTATGCCAGGTTTTACTCATTTAAAAAATGCACAACCAGTTTCTTTTGCACATTATCTTCTTGCATATTATGAAATGTTTAAAAGAGATAAAGTAAGATTTTATAATAATTTAGAGTTGATAAATGAATCACCTCTTGGTGTCGCTGCCTTATCAGGAACTTCATATAAAATTGACAGAAATTATACTTCAAAAAAATTAGGTTTTAAAAAGCCAACAAATAATTCTATAGATACAGTTTCTGATAGAGATTTTGCAATAGATTTTCTTTACGCCTCGGCAGTATGTGCAATGCATTTATCAAGGTTAGCTGAAGATTTTATAATTTTAAATTCAGATGCTTATCAATTAATTGAATTTAATGACAAAATACTAACAGGATCTTCAATCATGCCTCAAAAAAAGAATCCTGATCCTGCAGAACTTATAAGAGGTAGAACAGGAATAAATTATGGAAAGCTTAATTCTATTTTAACAATTATGAAAGGTCTGCCAATTTCGTATTTTAAAGATTTGCAAGATGATAAGGCATTAGTATTTGATGGCTTCGACACTCTTAAAGATACTTTAATTATGAGCAATGAACTAATTATAAATATAAAACCTAATAAAGAAAGAATGTTAGAGATGGCTAACAAAGGCTTTACCACATCAACTGATTTTGCAGATTATCTGGTAAAAGAAAAAAAATTATCTTTTAGAGAAGCATACAAATTATCTTCTAAAATTGTAAATTATGCTGAAAAAAACAATTTAACCTTAGATCAACTTACCTTGAAAGATCTTAAGAAATTTCACAAAGATTTAAACCATGGAGTTTTAAAGATTTTCAATGTAAAAAATTCGATGAATTCAAAAACTTCTTACGGTGGAACTTCTGAAAAAAATATAAAAATTATGATAAAAAAATATAAAAAGGAGTTAAAATGAAATATTTTTTAACAATTATAGTTTTAATATTTATTTTAGGTTCATGTGGAAAAAAATCGGAACCTAAATATCAAGGATCTATAAAAAAAGTTTTTAATAAAATTTAAGAAATATGTCTCATATAAAATACAGAAATAAAAATCTTTATATAGAGAGCATTTCAGTGAAAAAACTTGCATCGAAGCATATCTCGCCTTTTTATTTGTATTCTAATAAGAATATCATCGAGAACTACAATAATTTTTATAATAATTTTAGAAAGGTTGAGCCATTAATTTGTTTTTCAGTAAAAGCTAATTCAAATATTGAAATATTAAGAATTTTAAAAAGAATGGGCTCGGGTGCAGATGTGGTTTCTGGCGGAGAGTTATTAAAAGCTTTAAAATCAGGTATAAGACCTAATAAAATTGTTTTCTCAGGAGTAGGAAAAACGGAAGAAGAATTACGATTAGCTATTAAAAAAAACATACTTTTAATAAACGTAGAGTCTGAAAATGAGGCAATATTAATTAATAAAATTTCAGGTCAAATGAGAAAAAAAACTTCGATTGGCGTTAGATTGAATCCTGATATTAATGCTCCTACCCATAAAAAAATATCTACAGGAAAAGCAGAGGATAAATTCGGTCTTTCAAAAAAAAATCTAATTAATTTCTGTTTAAATTTAGATAAATTAAAAAACCTCAAACTGGATGCAATTAGTGTTCATATCGGTAGTCAGATTTTAAGTGAAAATCCTTTTAAAAAAACACTAAAAGTTTTAGCTGAAATAATTTTAAAAACGAAAGTTAATTTTAAATTCGTAGATCTAGGTGGTGGTTTTGGAATTGCTTATAAAAAAGGTGATAAAAAGATAAAATTAAATAATTATGCTAGATTAGTTGAAAAATTTAAGAAAAGGTACAATTGTAAAATTATTTTTGAACCTGGTAGAGCTATTGTCGGAAATTCAGCTATCTTAGTTACAAAAATTCAGTATCTAAAAAAAGGAGCAAACAAAACATTTGCGATTTTAAATGCTGGAATGAATGATTTTATGAGACCAGCACTTTATGACGCTACTCATAATATTTTACCAATTATAAAAAATAATAGAAAGAATAAGGGTATTTTAGAGTTTGTTGGTCCTATATGTGAAACTACTTGTAAGTTCACTAAATATAAAAATTATCAAAAGGTTGGACAACTAGATTACGTAGCTATAATGGATGTTGGTGCGTACGGAGCTTCGTTGTCGTCAAATTACAATACTAAACCTCTAATAGCTGAACTTCTTGTTAATAAAGGAAAAACAAAAGTAATTAGAAAAAGACAAAATATACAAAATTTAATTAATTATTAATGCAATTCATAAGATCGCTAGTATTTAGCATACTCTTTTATTCAGCTATAGTGTTTGTATTTATTTTAGCATTACCAACTCTTGTCTTTCCAAATAAAGCCACTTTAATTTGTGGAAAAATATTAGCTAATATTATTATTTTTTTGCTCAGATATATTATGGGTTGTAAAGTTTTTTTTTCTGGGCTAGATAATCTTCAAAAGAATGAGAAATTTTTTGTTGCCAGCGCACATCAATCTTTACTTGAAACTTTTTTATTACAAGCTCCTTTAAATTATCCTGTATTTATATTAAAAAAAGAACTTCTAAGAATACCAATATTTGGTTGGTATCTAAAAAAAATTGATTCTATAGATATAATCAGGAATACCACTACAAAAGATAATCTAAATTTCTTTGAAAAAATAAAAAAACAAATTGATAAAAGTAAAAGACCTTTATTAATTTTTCCTCAAGGAACGAGAATAAAATTTGGAGAAAAAACTCCTTTTAAAAAGGGTGTAGGTAGAATTTATGAAGCAATAAATATACCATGTGTTCCTGTTGCGTTAAATACTGGTAAAGTATGGCCCAAAAACAGTTTTCTAAAATATTCTAATGATATCCATATTAATTTTCTAGAACCCATAGAACCTGGTAAGGAAAAAGATCAGTTCGTTAAAAATCTTGAAACACAAATTTATACATCTATAGACAAACTAAATTAATTTTTTTTTCTGCCGAAATCTGGTAAATTAACTTCTTGTTTAGCTTTAACTATTTCTTTTCTAACGTTTTTAGTTGACTCGAAAAACTTTATTAGTTTATCACCATTTTTTTCGGCTATTGCTTTTCTAAAATCTTTTAAATTTTCAGAAAATTTGTCTAAAACATTAATTATATTTTTACTGTTATCAATAAAAATATCCCGCCACATAATAGGGTCTGACGCTGCTATTCTTGTAAAATCCCTTAATCCACCAGCGCTGTACTTAATAACACTTTCTCTAAATTTATCATCTGCGCTAATTGCGGTCATGACAATATTGTAAGCAACTACATGGGGTAAATGACTTGTTAAAGCTAATACATGATCGTGTTCTTCCGTGTCCATCATTTTGACTTTACTACCTATTGACTCCCAAAATTTTTTTAATTTTTCTACGTGATCCTTTTTTGCATTTTTATTTTCACAGATTATTGTCCATCTATCCCTAAATAATTCTTTAAAACCAGCTAAAGGACCACTCTCTTCCGTTCCAGCTATAGGATGAGAAGCTATCCAAGAAATATTTTTTAAATTTAAATTTTCAAATATTATATTTATTTCTTTTTTCACAGAACCTGTGTCAGTTATAATAGAATTTTCTTTGAAGAAATCTTTCCCCTCTAATAATATAGCTTTATAAGAACTTAATGGTACACAAAGAATAATTAAATCAGCATCTTTTACTGCTGATTGAATATCTTTTGAAATATTATCACATAATTTTTCTCTCTTAATTATGTCAACTACATTTTTGGATTTATCATATACAGTAACATTTTTACCAATCTTATTATCATTAATATTTCTTAGAATAGAAGATCCGATTAAACCACAACCAATTATACTTATTTTGTCAAACATCATATAAGTTTCCCAAATATTTTTAAAAATTTTTTATTTTCTTTGTTATTTCCAATAGTAATTCTTAATGAATTTTTTATATTATAGATATTCATTTTCCTAACTAAAATCCCAGATTTTGCAAGCTTATTAAATATATTATTTGAGTTTCTTTTTATCTTATCAAAATTAATAAGTAAAAAATTTGCATAACTAATGTTTGTTTCAACGCCCTTTTTTTTAAATATTTTATAAAATATTTTATTCCATTTGCTTATATGTTTAATTTCTTTGTTTAACCATTTAGCATCTTTAATAGATGCTGCGGCAGCAAATAGAGCTGCTCTATTAATATTGAAAGGTGGTTTTATTTGATTTAATACACTAATAATATTTTTTGGACCATGGCCCCATCCCACTCTTAGCCCTGCCAATCCATAAATTTTGGAGAAAGTTCTTGTAACTATTACGTTTTTTGAATTAGCGAATAATTTCATTCCTGATGAATAACTTTTACTATTAACATATTCAAAATATGCATCGTCAACTACTAATAAAATATTACTTCTTAATTTTTTTCTAAGTTTTAAAAGCTCTATCCTATTAATAATAGTTCCAGTTGGATTATTAGGGTTTGCTAAAAAAACAATTTTAGTTCGTTTAGTTACCTTTGAGAGAATATTTTCTACTGAAATAGTAAAATTATTTTCTTTAGCATATTTTATTTTTGCCCCGTAAATTTTGCTATAAATTCTATAAATTATGAAACTAAATTCTGGTACAATAACTTCATCATTTTTATTTAAAAAAGCTTTACAAATTAATTCAAAAATTTGATCTGATCCTGAGCCAAGTATTATTCTTTCGGGGTTTAGATTAAATTTTTTAGCTAAAGCAATTCTAAGAGAATTTCCGTCGGAATCGGGATATTTTTTTAAATTCTTTGATACTTTTAAATATTCTTTTAAAGCCTTAGGACTTGGCCCCAATGCTGATTCATTTGCTGATAGCTTAATTTTTGCTTTTTTTTTGTTAAATAAGCTTAAACCAGCTACATATTTTTGAGCATTTATTTTATTTGGTTTTGGTAGATTCATTTTTAATAAGTTAATATCTAAAAAGTGTAAGTAATGCTAGTTTGATTGCATATGAATTTGACAAGTTTACGACTATTTAGTATTAATTTGATCAAGGCGCCGATTTAACCAAATTGCAGGCGCTTTATAAATGTAGCTAAATAGGAGATAGCCCAGTTTAGCTGGGCTTTTTTTTTGGATGAATAGTAAATTAAAAGATATTAAAAAAATTGAAATCTCAAGTCCTCTTAGGTTGGATTGCGGAAAAACGATTAACAATTTTCCCCTAGCTTTTGAGACTTACGGAACTTTAAGTAAAAACAAAGATAATGCCATTCTTGTATTTCATGCATTAACTGGAGATCAATTTGTGACTGGTACCAACCCTATTACAAATAAAGAAGGATGGTGGATTTCAGCAGTTGGCCCTGGGAAGGCAATAGATACAAATAAATATTTTGTTATTTGTGCTAATGTTATTGGAGGTTGTATGGGTTCATTTGGCCCAAGAGATATTGACCCAAAAACTAGTCAACCTTATGCTTTGAACTTTCCAGTTATCACGATTAGAGATATGGTAAAAGTTCAAGAAACTTTACTTGAACATCTGGGAATAGAGAAACTTCTTTGTGCGACAGGAGGTTCTATGGGAGGAATGCAACTTTTACAATTTTGCGCAACTTTACCTAATAAAACTTTTTCAGCAATTCCGATAGCTTGTAGTACAAGCCATAGTGCACAAAATATTGCTTTAAATGAACTAGCGCGACAAGCGATAATGGCTGACCCAGTTTGGGATAATGGCAAATATGTTTTAAAAAATCTTCAGCCAAAAAATGGTTTGGCTGTTGCGAGAATGGTAGGACATATAAGTTATCTGTCAGAAAAAGGTATGCAAGAAAAATTTGGTAGAAAATTACAAGAAAAAGCTGATTACGAGTTTAGTTTTAATGCAGATTTTCAAGTAGAAAGTTATTTAAGACATCAAGGTTATGCTTTCGTAGAAAGATTTGATGCCAACTCCATTCTTTATATTACAAGAGCTATGGATTATTTTGATCTTTCAAAACAATTTAAAGGTGGTCTTGTTGAAGCTTTTAAAAATCAAAAAACTAAATTTTTGATTATTTCTTTTTCATCCGATTGGCTTTACACAACAAAGGAGAATAAAGATATTGTTATAGCTTTAAATGCATCTGGTGCGGACGTTTCATATTCGGAGATTGCCACAGATAAAGGACATGATTCATTCTTGCTTAAAGAGACTGAATTTTTAAAAACTTTAAAAGGTTTTATAGACTCAATGTATGAAAAGTTTAGAAATGAAAAAAGAATTTAAAGTTATTGCAGAATTATTGTCTAATAATACAAGAGTATTAGATATAGGTTGTGGAGATGGGTCTTTAATGAGCTATCTAGAAAAAGAAAAAAATATAGAAGTACGTGGATTAGAGCTCAATCAAGTAAATGTACAACAATGTATTCATAAAGGTCTACCAGTAATTCAAGGTAATGCTGAAACAGAACTACATCAATTTCCTAATCAATCTTTTGATTATGTAGTTTTAAGTCAAACACTCCAGGCTTTTTACGACCCAGAAAAAGTTTTAAAGGAACTTTTGAGAATTGGTAAATCAGTGATCATATCAATTCCAAATTTTGGTTATTGGAAAGTGAGAATTAAGCTTTTGTTATTTGGCAAAATGCCAGTTACAAAAACATTGCCAAATACTTGGTATAACACACCAAATTTACATATGTGCACGATTAAAGATTTATTTATTTTTTGTGATGATAAAAAAATTAAAATAAAAAAAGTAGTTGGTGTTAATGAAGATAAAACTTCATTGATAAAAAGAAATAATTTAGAGTTAAAAAATCTTTTTTCTAAATTAGGGATCTTTTTAATTGGATAATATGAAAGTAGAAATAATACCTTGTTTGAATGACAACTATAGTTATCTAATCTACGAAAAAGAAACTAATACTGTTTCTATAGTTGACCCATCAGAATTCAGCACATGTGACAAGGTAATTCAAAAATATAAAAAACTAGATTTTATTTTAAACACTCATCATCATGCAGATCATGTTAATGGAAACTTAGATTTGAAAAAAAAATATAAATGTAAAATTCTAGGCTTTGATTTAGATAGCGATCGTATTCCAGGTATTGATGTTTTGTTAAAAGAAAATAAAAACCAAAAAATAGGAAACTTGGAGTTTAAAGTTATTTTTGTTCCCGGGCATACTAAAGGACACGTTGCATTTTATTTTTTTACAGAAAATATTATTTTTACGGGTGATACGTTATTTTCGTTAGGATGTGGAAGAGTGTTTGAAGGTACACATAATGATATGTATAAATCTTTAATCAAACTAAAAAATCTTCCTTTAAAAACAAAGGTTTATTGCGGGCATGAATATACAAAAACAAATTTAGATTTTTGTTTAAAGTATGACTCTAGAAATAGTCTTCTTAAAGAAAAATCTAATTTAATTGAGTCAAGATTAAAAATGGGATTACCAACTATTCCAACTACTATAGGTGAAGAAGTGAAAACAAATTTATTTTTTAGGTGTGATGATAATAGTGTTAAAAAAGCTTTAAATCTTACTGGTTGCTCAGAACAAGAAATATTTACAAAATTGCGAGATTTAAAGGACACTTTTTAACCTCAATAATCTTGACTTGATTATATTGAAGGCTATATTGCCTAAAAACTAAAAAAACAATTTTTATGTCATTTGCAATAATTGAGACAGGTGGAAAACAGTATAAAGTTTCTGCGAGTAAGATTTTAGAAATAGAGAAACTTGATGCTAAAGTTGGTGAAACTATCAAATTTAAAAATGTTTTACTTTTGAACGATAGTAATAACACTGAAATTGGTAATCCTAGTGTTGAAGGTGCTTCTGTGGAAGCAAAACTTTTAGACAATGTTAAAGATAGAACTGTATTAATTTTTCATAAAAGAAGAAGAAAACATTCAAGAAAAAAGAATGGT
>MDTA01142343.1_pt1 | contig 14186 bp, 13 predicted proteins | sample 811151 | NCBI WGS metagenome assembly MDTA01 (sample SAMN05326648, study PRJNA326480) | marine metagenome | isolation source: seawater | place: Indian Ocean: South | collected 2010 | reverse complement strand
ATTTTTATAAGTGTTTATGATTTTTTTGAACAAATAATCTTTATAACCCAAAACAAGAGTAAAATTTTTTGCCCCAACATTGATAAATTTTTCAATATTACTCTCTAAAATTGATTTGTTTGAAATTTGTAAAAGACTTTTTGGTTGTTTTGTATAATTAGATATTCTCGATCCCTTACCAGCTGCAAGAATTATTATATGCGTTGAATTGCAGAGTCTTTTATCCATGCTCTAATCATTGTTCTTTTTAAAGGAGCCAATGTTTTTTTATTTTTAAAAATCTCTTCACTATTATAGAAGTCAGAGAAAGATGTTCTTCCGTGCAATACTTGGTTATCAATTGTTAAAAGTATATCTCCTGGACTTAAATTAAATCTAATTTGATTCTCAGGGGCTTCTAATAAAGAATCTAAAACATCTAGAGAGTATAGCTGCAAGGGGCTTAAAGGTTTTTTAACTTTTTCATGAGCAGAAATCATATAGGGTCTTAAATATCTGAAAGTTGGCTCTTTTTTTTTATTAAATTCAATAATTGGAGATTTATAAAAACTTTCTGATATACCTCTCTTTTCCCAATAAAAATTTTTTTGCAGTATACTTAATGCAAGTTTAAATTTTCTTTTCAAAATTTTATATATTTCTTTGCCATTAACTAGAATAGTTTCTCCTCCTATCTCTGCTTTGGAAACACAGCTTAAGATAAGATAATCCCATTTTAATTTAAGATTAACATTGTCTGTGTGAATGCTACCACCTTCTCTGGTTTGATGATATCTACCACCTGAGTTAATTGACAAGTTTCTATCTCTATCAAAAACATAAACTAACTTATCCCCTTTTTCATTTTGGACAATTTTTTTTCCGAGAATTAACGACACTGCTTTAGTTACATCAATAATTGTATTTGGTGAAAAAGATTTATTTTTATAATTAAATCGTAAAACCACACCTAATTTACCATGCTTAAGTTTTTTTTTGCATGCTTCAACGTAATTCTTAAAGCTTTTATTTGAAAGAATTGCGCTAACATTGTTTTTGTTTTCATCTAACGCTTTGAGTAATTTTAAAACGCTGGCATTTGGACGTGAAAACTCTATATAGTGAAAATCTTTTTTCATCAGCACCTTTTAGTACAAGTAAATAAATTAATCAATTTCATAATTTGTCCCTTACAGAGTTTACAAAGCCCTTAAAAAAACAAACATATATACCACCTGCGAATATTAAAAATGCTTTAAAACATATTAAAAAGAATATTAGATCGCTAACAAAAATTTTATTTTGTGTAATTTCAAATATTAAAATTAATAATATAATGTCAATCCAAGAAGATCTGTCATTTAATATATTATCAAATAAAAATTTAATTACTTTCAAGATTGGAGAAAGCTTTATTTTTTTGTTTTTATTTTGTTTATTATTTTTTTTTTTACCATTCTTATAATATTCATACATGGTGATAAGATATGTAAAATTTTTAAAATCAAAAAATTTTAAAGATATATAAACCAAAATTAAATATAAATAGACTATATCTAAGGTTTTGTTAAATAAATAAAAAGATAAAGCTATTACAAATAAGTTATAATTTACTAACCCTGTCCAAATATCTAACACATGACCAAGTTTAGAGTGTTTTTTATTTACTACGGCTAAAAGGCCGTCTGTCCAGTCAAGCAAACCAATAGAAAAAAAAATTACAATACCCAAAAATTTTAATTCATCTTCACCAAAGCCTAATAAAATAGTACCTAAAAAGGCAAGCATAGAATTTGCTATTGAAACTGAATTAGGAGTAATTGGAGTTTTTTGAAATAAAAAAACTAATATGGAACTTAATTCAATAAATAATCTAGACTTTAAGTATGAGTAAGGTGTTCTAAAAAAACTTTGCAAATCAATGTCAAAATCTTTCGAGTGTCTACTTAGAGATCGTTTATAATTTATGGATCTAATTTTTGTAAAATTCATACTAAGGAATTAAATTGATTATTTCTTTTATAGAGGTCATATCTTTTTTTGCATTTTTAGCTTTTGAATTTTTTAAAATACTTTTTGCTACTTTATTCATTGCTGAGTATGAAGATCTCAATAATTGATTAGCATATATTACAATATCAAAACCTTTTTGTTTTAGTATTTTTTCTGAAACGTGATCATATGTAGAGGGTACACAAACAAGTGGTATTGTAGGATTAAACTTCCTAAATCTTTTAGCAAATTCAAATACTTTCTTAGGATTTTTTTCTTTACTGTGTATCATTATTCCATCCACATTAGCTTTTACGTATTTCTTTGCTCGATTAATTGCATCATGAATACTTTTATTAAGTATGAAACTTTCAATTCTTGCTATAACCATAAAATCATTTGTTATTTGGTTAGTTTTTATAAATTTAATTTTATTTGCAAAACGTTTAGGATCTTCTTGTTTTTGATTAGATGTATCATTAAAAAGCGAATTTCTCTTCATGCCTGTTTTATCTTCCATAATAACTGCGGATATTCCTAGTTTTTCAATAGAGTTAATTTTCATTTTTAAATGTTCAAGCTTGCCTCCTGTATCGATATCCATAATAAGAGGCTTGCTAGTTACATCGAAAATTTTATCTATATTGTTTAACCTCATAGAAATATCTAATGACTCTGTATCTGGTCTACCGAATAGAGTTGAATCAGTTAAAGAGCTTGACCAAAATCCATCGAAATATTTTTCTTTTCCTTTTTGCATAATAGATAATTTTTCAACTAACAATGCGCTTAATGGTGAGTGAGTTTCAATAAATATTAAAAATTTTTTAAGACTTAATAATTTTTTTAAAGATGAACGTCTAATATCAGGAGTTACAGAGTATTGAAGGTTGCTATCTAAGTAGTCTTGATTATGGATATTAAAAGATTTGGCATTTTTGGCGTGCGGAATTTCAACTAATTTGCTTCCAATCTTTTTTAAACATTGAATAACATTTTTTCTTAAATCTTTTTCAACTCCAAATTTCCAATCATCTCCGTGTACTACGATATCTGGTTTTAGTTTTTTTATATTAATAGTATCGTCCCATTCGTTCTGGGGAACAACTTTTTTAACTCCTTTTATATTGACTACAATTTTTTTTCTCTGCTCGTAAGATAAAGCAGGTAGTTTTTTTTTTGACAAAATTGCCTTATCAGTTAGTAAACCAATTGTAAGATCTCCCAAAGAACTAGCTTTTGATATAACGTTTATGTGTCCATGATGAATATTGTCAGCTGATAAAGAAACGTAAATTTTTTTTTTCATATTATTTTATCTAAAATTTTTCCTCTAGCCTTTGATCCAAGATATACTTCGCCTAAATGACTAACTATACTCCCATTTATTTTAAGTCGAGATTTATATAAAATACATTGTTTACTTTTAGCTTTAATTTTCTTTTTAACGAACGTACATATTAAGGGTTGATACTCTTTTTTATATATTAGAAAATCTTTATATTTTTTTAACATTTTTAATTTATTTATTTCAACAGCCTTTTTATAAAAAATATAATTTTTTAATATTAAATCTAGCGATTGAAGAATATGATATGGGCCTGTCATCTTTTTTTTTAAATGTGCATTTATATTTAAATAAAAAGAATTAACTTTATTTTTTGGTTTATAATTAAAACATAAAAACGCACCACCTGTTAATCCAAAAAGACCCTTGCAACTACTAAAAGAAATAACATCTGCTAATTTGTGATTTTTTTCTAGTCCAATAGAAGCAGTTGCATCTAATGCGAGTTTAGCATTAGTTTTCTTTGATAATAATTTAATCTTTTGCAAAGGTAATTTTAACCCCATGCTTGTTTCAACATAACATGACCATATCCAGTCATATTTATTTTTAATTGTATCAATTTTTGACCAATGAACCTTGTCGATTTTTTTTATGTATCCGTGTGTTTTTTTTGCATTTTTACATAAATCAAATAGTCTATCAGAATAATATCCACTTGATATTATAAGGACCTTACCAAACAAAAAGTTTAAAGATACTAGCTCTAAAGCTAAGCTACCTGAACCTTGAAAGTAAGTTATATTTTTTTGTCCAGATAAATTTTTAATTTTTTTTATTATTCTTTTTTCTAAATTTTTATAATTTTGATCACCTCTTCCAAAACAAGACATTAATCCATTGATATTTGCCGTAGTTAAGCTAGCCGGACCAGGAGTAAATAAATTAATCTTACGGTTACTAGTCTCAACAAATTTTTTAATACTTATATTTTTCATTTTACGAATTTCTTAATATATAAATCTATTTGTTTTTTTGAAACATAATAAATAGTAGATTTAATTTTATTTTTTTTTATAAAATAATAATCTTTATACCAATCAACAGTAAATTTTACAGTTTGTGAAAAATTTAAATTAGTTTTCCATTTTAATTTTTTATTTGCTTTAGAGCTATTTAAAACTAAGCAGTTTGTTTCCTTAAAAGTTCTTTTCTTATTTTTTTGATAATTTAATGCAGGCCAATATCGTTTTATCTCTAAAATTAAATTTAACGTGGTTTTAATTACACTTTTGTTAGGACCAAAATTAAATGAATGACCGTTAAGTTTTTTATTTTGACTTAATTTTATGCCTAAAAGTAAATAACCGTAAATTATATCTAATACATGTTGCCATGGTCTACTTGATGTTAGACTTCTGATTTTAACTTTTTTTCCTAAGATTATTGAATTCATACAATCTGGTAAAATTCTTCCGTGATTCCAATCTCCACCACCAATCACATTTCCAGCCCTTGCTGTAACAACGCGGTGCTTAGTTGATTTTAAAAAGGTTAAAAAATAAGAATTTATAGCAAGTTCTGCAGATGCTTTTGAAGCACTATATGGATCCTCACCACCTAAACGATCGGTCTCTTTATATCCTGATCTTTTTTCCAAATTCTCATAGCATTTGTCACTTGTGATAAATATGCAATTAACCCTTTTTTTAATTTGCTTTACACTCTCAAGTAAATTTATCGTTCCTATTACATTAGTTTTCCAAGTTAGAAATGGTTGTTGAAGTGATTTTGTTATTAAAGATTGTGCAGCAAGATGAAAAACATAGTCAGGTTTAAAATTTAATATCGCTGACTCAATCTTTTTTTTATCTAGAATATTAATATATCTAGAATTAATTCTATTTTTTATGTTTAACAAAGAAAAATGATCATTTTTTTTTGAAGGAAGAGAAATTCCGAGTACTTTAGCACCCAACAAGTAAAGCCATAATGTTAACCAAGACCCTTTAAAACCAGTGTGCCCTGTTACTATTACTCTTTTATTTTTATATTTAGATATAATCACTTTATTTTACCATTAATTTTTTTAATGTTTTATTTTGTAATGTAAATATTTTATCAAATTTTTTAGCAACAACAGTTTTATGAGTAATTATGATTATAGTCTTATTTTTATAAGCTTTAAGAATATTTTTTATAATTTTCTTTTCTAAAGATGCCTCTAAAGAAGATGTGGGCTCATCTAACAATAGAATTTCTTTTAAATTATAGAGAGCTCTTGCAATACCAACTCTTTGCTTCTGACCTCCTGAAATTTTTACACCTTTATCTCCTAACTTATATTTTTTATTTTTAGTCGTATTCGAATTGTGAAATTTATACAAATCACATATTTTTAAAATTTCCAAAAATTTATTATTTTTAGAAACAGTTCTAATATCGTCCAATGTAACGTTATAAAAAAGCGTATCGTCAAATAAATAAGTTGATTGAGGTACGTAACTTACAAGGTTAGATAATTTCTTATCTGATATAATTTTGTTATCTATAGTTATCTCTCCTTTTGTAGGTTTAATTAATCCACTAATTAAATCTATAAAAGTTGATTTACCGATACCTGATCTTCCAACTAATGCTATTTTTTCACCCTTATTAATTGCAAAATTAAGATTTTTAAAAATCACATTGTTCTTATTATGAGAAAAATTTATATTGTGAAATTTAATTTTGTTTTCAAAATTAGATTTTAATTTTTTTTTATAAATTACGTTTTTTGATGTAACTCTTAAAATTTCTAATGCTGAAGATCTTGAAAACTTATTTGTATTGTAAGCATTGATTAATTTGTTGATAGAAGGGAGTAATCTTATAACAATTGCAAAGTTAATAGCTAAAATAGTAAACACTTCGCTAGGATTGTTTTTTTCTTTAAAAAGATAATAAGTTAACAATGAAAGGCAAATTATTACTGATGTCTCTAAATACAATCTCGGTACTTTTTGAATAGTATAATATTTATAAAAAAATTTAGAAATTGAGTCGGCATAATTGTAATATTTAGAATAGAACAAATCCTCTAATCCAAGTATTTTGATATCTTTTATGCCGCCAGTTGTTTCATTAATTTTTTTCGACCTTAAGATTTCAAATGTTTTTCTTTTCTCTCCTAAACTTTTGATTTTTTTATAAAAGAAGAAAAAAAATATAGATATTAATAAAATAAAGAATGTAAGAATGTAAATAATTTTAAAAGAGTATAATGTTATTAAAAAAATTATAATTATTATAAAAATTATACTTTCGGATAATAAAGTAAGGGATGAAATTAAAAACGTTTGAACAAAATTTAATTCATTTATAAGTTTAGTAATTAATTTTGAAGAATTATCTTTAATAATTTTATAATATTCTTGAAAAACATAATGTTTATAAAGCTTGGTTGAAATTTCTTTGACTAAACCAAAAATGAATCTACCTTCAAAATAATGAAATAAAATAAGGTATAAATTTTTTATAAAAAATACAATGCAAAAAAAAGTTAAAAAAAATAAAAGAGTATCTTGCTTGCTTTGAAATGGAATATAATTCTTTAAAAATGAAAATTGATTAAAACTGTCAAAAAAATTATTATCACTTAAACTATATACAATAGGAATAATAATACTCAATCCAATGATTTCCAGTAATGAACTAATTAGCATGCCAATTACTAACAGTGATAAAAGTATTTTTTCTTTATTATTTAAAATATGAAAAAATTGAATCATAATTTTATTAAGCCCTATTTATCTACCATTTTAAATCCAATTGTTCAAATATTGAACACATTTGAGCATTAAAGATATTAAAAGTGTTAAAAATAAGATGATATTTACAATTAAGTTATGTAATTAAGTTTTGATAATAATATGAAAAATAATTATTTAATTACCACATGCCTCGATTACTCCGCTTGTAAGAATAAAAAAAAAGCTATTTTAACTGGAGATTGGTGTTTTAAAGAATCAAATCCTGCTCACACACCGTATTTGAAATTGTATTCAAATATTTGGGATAAAACTCGGACATTAAAAAAAGATATAATTAAATTAAAAAAAATTCATACTGAAGTTAATAATAATATATCTAAATTTCTCTTCATATATAATAATAAAAAATTATCTAAAACTATATTCAAATTTTTTGTTCATGTTTGGTTAGTTTATTATATTTCATTTTATTATTTTAAGTGGAAAACATTAATGCAAATTTTAAGCAAAAACAAAAATTTAACTTTTAATCATTATAAAATTGAAAAAATTAAGAAGTTTCGAAATACTTTAGATTTTTATAACGCCGCGTTTAAATCAAATGCTTTTAATTACTTAGCCTTTCAAAGAATATTGAAATTCCAAATTAAAAATAAAATTATAAATATAAAAATAAAGAAAAGGAAAAAAAAGTTTAAAAACGAAATAATTAATAATAATACCGAGAGTCAATATACAACTTGTATTTTTAGGATATTCATAAATATTTACCAAAAATTATTTAACAGAAAAATATTAATTATTGATGGTTTTAATTATAAACTTAACATATTAGGTAACCTAATTCATTTTCAGTTACCATTAAATTTCAGCACATTGTTTTCATTCCCCTATAATATTTTTAAAGGAAATAAGAATATTAGTAATAAAAAATTTAATATTAAATTTAAAGAGAAAAATATGTTTAAAAAATTTTTATATGAAAATCTCAAAAACGATATCCCTTCTTGTTTTGTTGAAAATTTTACGTTTATGAATAACCATCAGAATAAAATCAATTTAAAACCAGATAAAATAGTAACCTCATCGCTACATATACATAATGATTATTTGAAACTATGGATATTAAAACAAAAATTTATATTAAAAAAAAAATTAATTTTTTTAGAGCATGGGGCTGGTCACCATATTTCGAGTTTGAATTGGTTTAATTATCAAAGAAAGTTGGGTAATATTTATATTCCTTGGAAAAAGAAAAATAATAAATTATTAGAAAATATTTTCCCCAATACTAAATATTTAAATAATATTAAAAAACGAAATACAGACGCCAAAAAAATATTATATGTTACAAATGAATTTAAAGATTACATTGTTCACAACGCAGCAGGTCCATTAGGCATAAGTAAAACTTACGTAATTCATAATTTTAAAATTATAAAAAATAACCTAAGAAAAGAAATAAGTAAAAATTTGTACTTCTTACCAAAATCTAGTCTTAATATCTATTTGAAATTAAAATTAAAGAAAATTACCAATAGAAAAAATATTTTATTTTCTAAAAGTTTAAATAATGAAATAAACAAATCAAAGCTAATAATTTGCACTTACCCCCAAACTGCCTTTTTAGAGTCTATGTTAAGTGGTCCAACTATTTTAATTTATAACCCAAAAAATTGGATACCAGATAATGATATGGCCAAGTATTATAGGTTTTTAAAAAGATCTAAAATAATTTTTGATGATCCAAATAAAGCGGCAAATCATATAAATCGCTATTGGGATAATCTAAGTGACTGGTGGGATGATATAAATGTAAAAAAATCAAGAACTCTCTTCTTAAAAAAATTTAAATTAAATCAAAACAGTTATTGCGAATTCATTAATTGCTTTAAAAAGATTAATTTAGTCTAGGAAATTTTAATATTATATTTTGCTAGTATTTCTATACCTTTTTTAAAAGAGCTAAAATCAACTATATCTTCCGTCTCCAAAGAAATACTAAATTCTTCTTCCAACGCAGCCATTAAACTCATATGACCTATAGAATCCCATTCTGGTATTTCGTTATATTCTAATGTGTCTTTAAAATTATTGCCATCAATCGATAAGGATTTAATAAAAACGTTTCTATATTTTTCTATACTCATGTTGTTTTATAATTCTCGATAATTTTATTGAAAATACCTTCTATATCTAAATCATGTTTTCTAAGTAGAAATTTATAATCTCCTCCGCCAGTATACTGATCTTGAATTCCAATTGGCAGAAACTTCGATTTATTTTTGTATTTTGAAAGCTCTTCAGCTACTGCGCTTCCAAGGCCTCCAATCACATTATGTTCTTCAATCGTAACCACAAGTTTGGAGTTGCATGCGTCTTTAATTGCAACTTTATCAATAGGTTTTATTGTGTGCATATTTATTACTGAACAAGAGATATTCTGTTTTTTTAGAAGTTTTGAAACTTCAATTGCATTATAAACCATAGATCCACAGGAAATAACTGTTATATCTGAACCATCAACTAATTTGATAGATTTACCAATATCAAATACATAATCAGTGTTATAAACGATAGGATTATTGGAGCCTCCCGTTAATCTAATATAAACTGAAGTATCTAAGTTATTGAGGGTACTCTCCAATGCTTTTATGGTCTCTAAACTGTCAGCCGGGGAAATTATTTTTAAATTAGGTATTGATCTTAAGGCACCTACGTCTTCAATACAACAATGGGTGTATCCTAAATTACCTAATATTAGTCCACTTGCAATTCCAATCATGCAAACTTTATTTTTCATATATCCTAAATTAACCTTAATTTGCTCGTTACACCTCATGGTCTGAAAAGGGGCGAAAGTGGTGGTAAGTACCTTAAATTTCTCAGACGCAATACCTGCGGCAATCCCCATTAAATTTTGCTCAGCTATTCCAACATCTATATATTTTTCAGGGTAATTCTTCTTAAATCTATCTAATCCAGCTGATGTTGAAACATCAGAAGTTAAGACCATAAAGTTTTCATTATCTTTAGCATAATCGTTTATGGCTAAACCTAAAGTTGCTCTAGGTCCTAATGTAGACCATAATTTTATATTTTTTTCATTTATTTCCATTTTTAATTTTCTGCATTAATTTCATTAATTGCTTCATCATATTTTTTTTTTGTGAGAACTGAATGATGCCAGGCGTTATTATTTTCAAAAAAAGAGACCCCTTTTCCTTTTACAGTTTTTGCTATTATCACTTTAGGTGAATTTGCTGGAGAATTTTTATCTAATACATTTTCAATTTCTTTAAAATCATGTCCATCAATCACTTCCGTAAGCCAACCAAAGCTAGCCCACTTTGATTTTAGATCTCCAAGGTCCATTATGTCTTTATTAGATCCAGTCTGTTGCAAGTTATTATTATCTAGTATCACTGTAAGATTATCTAAATTAAAATGTTTGGCTGCCATCGCAGCTTCCCAAACAGAACCTTCGTTGCATTCACCATCCCCCAAAATAATATATATTTTATTAGTTTGTTTTTTCTTCCTTAAAGCAAGTCCTACTCCTATTCCTAAAGACAAACCCATTCCTAACGATCCTGTAGAAAACTCAATACCCTTCTTAAGATTTCTTACCGGATGACCAAGTAGTTCACTGTCATTTTTTTCAAATGTTAAAAGTTCTTTTTCGGATAGATGTCCAAGCTCGAATAAGGAGGCATAATATGCTAAACAACCATGTCCTTTACTAAGTATAATACGATCTCTACCCTCCCATGTCGGCTCACTTTTTTTATAGATCAGTTTTTTTCCAATTAGAACACTCATTAAATCTATTAGAGATAAAGCGCCGCCTATATGTGCGCTACTAGATCCAGCCTCAAGAGCCATACGTAGAATATTTTTTCTTAACGATTTTGATAAATTTTTTAGATCTTTATTATCAGTGCTCACTTCTTACATTCCTCCATCAACTCTAATAACTTGACCTGTTATATAAGAAGAATTCTCTGATAATAAAAACATAACAGTTTGAGCGATTTCATCTGGCTTTCCAATCCTCTTAAGCGATGTATGTTGTACAACACCTTCAATCACTTCCTTTGTTGTATTTCCAGTTGCCATCTCGGTATCTGTCATACCAGGAGCTATACAATTAACCCTAATATTATATTGACCAAGCTCTCTTGATAATACTAGTGCCAATGAGTTAATAGCACTCTTGGAAGCAGAATATGCACCACGACCAAAATTTCCATCAATTGAAGAAGTTGATGATACGAATACTATACTACCAGATTTATTTAAGATCATTGATTTTGCAAGCTTTTGGGTAAGGTTGAATTGTGAAAAAAAATTAACTTTAAATAAATCTTGTATTTTTTTTTCAGTAGTCATTTGTAATATTGCAGTATCTATGGCACCAGCATTATTCACAATCATATCAATTTTCTTTGTTTGGCTTTTAATTTGTTCAACCCCTTTTTTAAGTTGTTCATCGTTACTAAGATCAAATTCAATCGTAATTAGATTTGATTTTAAGTCTGAATTTAAACTTGAAAGGTAATTATTATATTCATCATTTTTTTTTCTTACACAGGCAAATACTTTTGCGCCGCTTATTAATAATTGCTCTACTATTGATTTACCAATCCCCCTATTACTACCTGTGACGACTGCAATTTTACCCTGGAAATTCATTAAGAAACGATGTCTTCTTCTTTAAAGATATCTTCCGCTAATGCTGGTTTAAATATAGATTGACCTGACTTGGTCATAAATTTTTTTATGAATTCTTTATCCTCACCCGCCAAGCACAAGTCACTGTGGTTTCTGAAATATTTAATTCTAAAACCATTGTCCACAATCTCTTTTAATGATTGCTTATAGATATTACCGATTTTAATATGAACGTATGGACAGACTAATACATCACCAATCGGAGTAATATAAAGTCTATTAACTGTAGTGCATCCAAGAATTTTTTCGTGATTTCTATCAAAAGGATTCCAAATATTTCTTACAAGATTTTTATACTCTTTTCTCATTTTTTTTAAGTATTCTCTATCTGCATCATCACAAATAATTTCTGTCATTTTCTGCCACATACCTGATGGCACAGCTACATTAAGCAAGGTTTTATATTTTTGATCTCTTGAATAATCTAAGAGTTGTTTAAAATGTTCTGTGTTTGCATTATAATGACCTACTGTAATATTTAAATATGGATCCATACCCGCATCTTTAACGTGCTTAAGTGCTTCAATTGCTCTACGCCATGAGTCCTTTCTTCCTCTTATTTCGTCGTGGATTTTTTCATCCATACTATCTATACTAACGGATACCCTGCTAACTTTATATTGAGCAAGTTTTTCGGCCATTTCTTTATCTAAAAAGAAACCATTGGTAGTTAAATATAAATAAAACCTTTCAGGTCTTATAGCCTCAAGAACCTGAAATAATTTTTTTGGCTGTAGCAATAATTCTCCACCCTGAAGATCAAATTCAAAATATCCTAGCTTATCTGCCTCATCGGCAAGTTTTGCGATCGCTTGAATATCTAAGTATTCTTTAACATGATCACCTTTTGGTGAATTAGTAAAACAATATTTGCATCTTAAATTACATGCATTATTAAAATTTAAATCTATACCTCTTGTTTTAGTTCCAATTTTTCCATCATTTTTCTGAACGTAATCATAAAAACTTCTTAGTTTTTCAACTAACCTTGGTTTATCTAGCAGTGACGATGCAATTGGCATTTTATTTCCTGTATTTTATAATTTCGTCTGGCAAAACCAAATTAAACTCGGCTTTGCATGCAATTTCATTATTAATAAGTCCTTTTCCTTCACAAATTGCTAAACCTCTTTTAAAACTTTTTACTTTAGTTTCAATATTTAATCTTGTATTTGGTGTGATTTTTTTTGCAAATTTAAGATTATTGGCATTAATTAAATACATTATTTTACCTTTATTTCCGGGTAAAGTTAAAATTGACAAAGCAGCCATTTGAACAAGGGCTTCAATTTGTAACATACCTGGCATATTTGGGTCTCCTTCCCAGTGAACTTTAAAAAACCACTCGTCATTTGGCAATTCTTTATAACCAACCGCACTTTTTCCTGGCACTATTTCTGTTGCATAATCAATCATCAAGTAAGGAGATCTATTTTTTTGATACTCTAGAATTCCTTTTTTATCCAAACACATTTTTGTATTCATCTTAAATCAATTATCCTTGTTAGTGCGTTAATTACATCATAACCATCCCAATTTAAATTAATATCTAGTGCTTGGCCAACTGGGACAATTCGGTCAATACCTTTAAAATATTTAAGATCAAAGTTTTTTAAGATCATTTCTTTTTTAAATCCGAAGTAAGTTAGAGTTTGCGTATTATTATTCGAAAAATTAAGAACCATATTAATATTTTTAATATCAAATTGATAAAAGTAGCCCCAGCGCGAAACGAGATCAGTAAGATTTATATGTTTATTCTTCAGATTAATACAATAAATATATCCTCCATAGTTAGTATGATTGATATAATTTGTATTTGTTAAAATATCTGACAATAACCTGTCGTATTTATAAAAACTAGATGCATACTCTAAATTGTAATTATTTTTTGCGAAGTAATGTAGTTCAGTCCAAAATTTAATTTTTGCTTTATTTGTTTTATTTCCATACCAAAATATTACATGAGGAGAAGAGCAGGCATTTTGATCAACTAAAAATGTATCATTGTAAAACTTTTGCACTAATCTATTTAGGTCTTTCTTATTGAGTTTTAAAATTTCACTTGAGTTCATTAAACATATGGAATTTCTGTTTGCAAAAGCAATGTCTCGTGAAATTTCCTTCATGGGAAATTTTCTAATTTCATTTATTGTTTTGTCACCGCCCCATATTAGTCTTCCGTCGCATTTAGAAGATATGGATTTTGTAAATTCGTCATTATTTTGATACCTAACTATATTGATCATTTTTCTAACTTTTTTGTATTTTTTTAAAGTAACGTTGATAAATTTACATATCAGATCAATTTGTGGAAATTTTTTTGATGGTACTTTGATAACATTTGTATTGCCAGATAAAACTCCAAACAACAAAGAGTAAGCAAAATTTGTTGGAATATTTGAAGGTGTTATATGGAAGAGAAGTCCTAATCCTCTTCT